>Ga0136641_1000001_pt1 | contig 278765 bp, 297 predicted proteins | sample EliLak1302023Y_FD_115312 | JGI IMG/M metagenome (GOLD analysis project Ga0136641, IMG submission 115312) | Freshwater microbial communities from Elizabeth Lake, Yosemite National Park, California, USA - 13020-23Y | ecosystem: Environmental > Aquatic > Freshwater > Lake ...
ACTCGAAATATATCCAAGTGTGGCAAGTCCTCTAAGTGAACTAGTCAACTGGGTACTTGAAATATATCCTATAGAACCTAGACCCTTAGTTGTGCTTGTGAGATCTGAAGCAGCAATGCCACCACCTCCTGCACTACCATTAATGGTTATTTGATTGGCATTGGAGCTAAAGGTAATATTTGTGCCAGCAACCAAGGTAGTCGAATTATAAATTTGTCCTAAATTTTGTATAGTTGATGTAAGTTGTGCACTCGAAATATATCCAAGTGTGGCAAGTCCTCTAAGTGAACTAGTCAACTGGGTACTTGAAATATATCCTATAGAACCTAGACCCTTAGTTGTGCTTGTGAGATCTGCCGCAGCAATGCCACCACCTCCTGCACTACCATTAATGGTTATTTGATTGGCATTGGAGCTAAACGTAATGTTTGTGCCCGCAACCAAAATGGTCGAGTTATAAATTTGTCCTAGACCTTGCGTAGTCGATGCAAGTTGTGTAAGAGATGCATATCCAAGTTTGTCTAGACCTGATAAGGAACTTAGAAGTTGCGCACTTGAAATGTAAGTTAAGGATCCTAGACCTTGCGTTGTGCTTGTAAGATCGAGGGCGGCTAGACCATTAATGGTTATTTGATTCGCATTAGAGGTAAATGTAATATTTGTTCCTGGAACTAGTATGGTCGAATTATATATCTGACCAAGACCAATTGTTGTACTTGTGAGATTGTTTGCTCCAGTATTATCTGTTGCGATCGTATATGTGCCATTTGTATTGGTCAATGTAATGCCTGAACCAGCAATAAGAGATGTCGGGACACTGATTGTGCTTAAAAAAGCGACAGCATCCTGAAAATATCCTAACCCATTTGAACCTGTCACAAGAAAGGTATTTGCTGAAATACGCCCATTTGTATCAGGATTAACGGCAAAGATTCTTCGTAAAACGATTGAATCTGTATCGTATGTTTTTTTGAATGACGCCATTCTGCTTCTAATTATAAATAGAAACAAAAATACTATTCTGAGGCGAAGGAAATACCAGATATTGACCATCCAGACCACCATTTCCATCTGAACTAAATGTAAAGTTTTGAATTCTGTGACGTAAGGTAAATATATTGGTAGGAAGTGATTGCAAATATTGTCCAAGTATATTAAACGATATTTTTTTGGTTATTTTTATGGCAGGACCATTTTCGATAACTGTATTATAATAAACATGCTCGGTAAATGATGCCTCAGAAATTGTGCTTTGAGTTGCACCATATGTCAAATACGAAGTCATTGGAAGTAATCTTTCTGGAAAATTACTGTTTGTATTATTATAAATTCGATTTATATATATATTTAAATTGAAATCAATCTGAACACGACTTGTATTTTTTATATAGGATGTAAATGGATTCATATCTAGTGTAGCTGTTTGCAAAAATATATCTGTATTCATAAAATATGTTGCACTATTACTATTATAATTATAATATGGATTAATATTTGGAAAAATATAGTTGGAATACTGATAAACAAATACACCTGTCGAATTTGAATTAGACGAATACGTTGGGGCAAAATATGAGGTAGTGGTCAAACTTTTGTTTCCAGAATATGCTACCGCAGCAGCTGTGATAAGTCCAAATGAACTTACTTTAATAGCACTTAAATAAATTTGTCCCAAGCCATTCACTGTACTTGTCAATGAGGCAGTCGAAATAGTTTGAGTTTCTGAAAAAATAGCCTTTGTCGTTGAATAAAGTGCGTAATCTAAGGTTTTTGAAGATATATACTGAGATGTATCTAAGCTTGGAAATGATGAGACGTATCCATTCAATGAAGCATAATCTCGTATACCTTGGGTCGTAGAAATTAGAGTATCATTTTGAATATAATTTCCTATAATAAAGGGCAGTCCTATAACAGTAGATTGTAAACTGAAGTCAAGCGTCGAACTTGATACATAGGAAGCATTCTCAGTCACTTGTTTTACAGTTGATTGGAGAGTTTGAATAAACGTGGACTTATCAGTATAAACACCACTGTTGTTTTTCAAAGTAAATGTACTATTTAGACTTAACGTTGAAATAATAGGTGAGGAGTTTACCGTTGCTACATATGTGTTGGCTGTAACATAAGGCAAGGATATTACTGTATTCACTAATGAGGAACTCGATAGGTAACCGAGGGATCCAAGTTGGCTAATCGTGCTACTTGTTGATAGAATATATGATACTTGATCAAGCTTGGCGGTGTTACTCATACTTGTAATCTTATATCCTAAGGAAGTACTCAGGGTAGATAGTTGTGTAGAAAATAAACGTAGTTGTCCTATAGTAGCCTTATATGATGTACCATTACCAAAATCAGTAAAGGTTGAAATAGTTGATGTAACTTGTGAGCCAGCTTTTAAAAGAATATTCGCATTCATAGAAAAAAATAGAGATTTGGGCGTTTGGAAAGTCGACATCGTTGATAAACCCCCATTTAGAGTACCAAACTGATCAGTTAATTGAACGACAAACGCGCGCGCTAGGGTATTACCTACAGCGTTTAAATATCGAATCTGTGAATAATTCGATAATTCAACAAGGGTTGACACATTAGTTGAGTGATTCAAAAATTCTAAGGATGAGACACTGCCCATTCCTGTTGAAAAATCGGGCTTGGTTATGTAAACACTGCTAATTGTTGATAGACTTGAAATAAAGAGACCCCCAACAGTAGTACTTATTTTAAAAAATCCTGCGGCTGTGTAGGGATACATTGATAAAAACACCTCTTTCGTAGTTGTAAATGATGATAAGGCAAGGGGGCTGACAGCAGCAAAGGTGGTATAAAAGTCATATGATTTTCCTGAAAAAATAGAATTTCCCTTGAACATCTTAGTATCAATGGGAGACTGTAGAGAAGAAATGATCTTTAATTGTTGAAAATAAAGATCACCAGTAGAGAGAGCAGGTGCGGGTTTAGAACTGTAAAACGTAAGACTATTTGTTTTAATGTCAGTGAGGGCAGATAGAAATCCTGATGTTGCTATCTTTACTTTACTATTATGTATTGAACTTGATCCGCTCACGTCTATATATGATAAACTTGTACCATATATTGTGGATGCACGCATAGAAAAACCGTCGCTAGCAGAAAGTCGTAGAGTTCTATTAGTTTCTGTTGCATAAAATTTGCTCGCCGATGTTTCAAAGGCGTTAAATGTAGGGAGACCACCTAGAAGCTGTGAGGCAGCCCAGAATGTTCCATTCTGACCATCACTCGCCAGCACCTTTGTAGAAGATACATTTTGATTGACTATGTTTTTTTCAAAGACTGTTCGTAGACTCAGAACGTCTGTGTCTAGAGATTTCGTCGCCGCAGCCATACTATAGTAGGCTTCTTTATTATTATTAGAAACTAGTTTGTAGTGTAAAGAATAACGAATTCGTGGATGCCATATAGATTGAACAATACGTAGTAGTAAATATGTATTGTGCTTGCGTTGTACCAGGAAGAGAGGTTACTCTATGCGCAATAGTATATGGGTTTATATAATTAGCTGCTAAAAATGAGGGATCTATTTGCATCGTTATCATTTTACTATAAACATTACAATTACCATTTATCAAATAGTGCATATCAGTGTACATAGTGTTTGGCACAATTGTATGATCGTATTGTAAAAAGGTTGAAATAGGTACAAACGGCGATGTTACACCAGTATCTCTTGAATTAAAAAATACATTCACATTCGCATCAAATGTTATCTTTGAATTCGTTGTGACAAAGGATGAAAAGATATCAAATGACATGGTTGCTGAACTAAAATACAGATCACTTCCTATGATAGATGCATGTGTATTACCTGAATTACCAGCAAAAATGAGAGTGGAACGAAAATTTTGTACTTGTGTCAAATATTTATTAAATGAACTTACATATGATTGTGTACTTATATAGCCTGTTGTTCCAAGATTATCTACCGTTGATTGCAAATTGGGCGTTGATACTAAGTTATTTCTAAAGACTGCTTCAAAACTGGAGGTGAGAGATCTGTCAAGTGAGGCTGTTGAAATATATCCCACAGTACCTAGACTTTTCACGGTTGACTGTAAAATATAATTTAAACCTACCGTGCTTATATATATTTGTCCCATCGTATCATATAAGCCTTTTGTAGTTGATTGAAACGCGGCTGTAGAAATATATCCTAAACTACCAACATTATTTGTAAGACCCTGGGTTGTTGACTGTAGTTTTGAGGTGAGTGTGGCGCTTGAAACATAACCCAGAGATCCTAAATTATTATTTATTCCCGCACTTGTGGATTGTAGGAGTAGATCAGTATAGGAGGTTGATAAGTAACCAAGTGTACCAAGCCCCTGTACAGTTGATACTAGCTGCGTGCTTGATACATAACCAAGAGTTGCTAAACCCTGCGTTGTTGATATAAGTTGTGATGAAGATATATATCTAAGTGTACCCAATCCTGAAACAGTGGAAAAGAGCTGGGAGGAGGACACATATCCTAGGGTACCCAGACCCAGAACAGTACTAAACGTTGATAATAAGTTACCTTGGTTTTGTAGTGCCAGTGTACTTGCGGTATTAATAATACGCGTATTGGTGGCTGTGCTTAGTGTGCTTACATCATTAGGATCATATATGATAGTTCCAACACTAAATTGACTAATTAATCCTCCATAAAGGTAAACACTTGAAATACTACTCAAATAAAGAGTCGTTGATACCCGGTTTACTATACCTGACGATGAACTTAAGAAATCTACGTACGATACGTAATTTGTCGAAAAGGAAGAAATAGCCGTTGTAAAATTTCCAGTGACTTCATTCAATTGTACGATTGTGGCACGAGCGTTAATTAAACCGGTTAATAATTCAAAACGCGTGGCAAAATAAGAAGACACTCCAAGAATCGATGAATTCACCGTGGAGGCATTTGAAAATGAGAGAGTTGATAACGTAATTGCCCCCGTGGAGAATTGTGGTACTGTTACGAAACCCGAAGAAATTGTACTTAGCAAGCGATTATACAGTGAAAATGTTTCTCCACTGAGTGCCAAGTAACCTGCAGCAGTAAAACTACTTACTGAGAAAAAGACTTGGTTAGTTGAATAATTAGTACTCAAAATAAGATCGCCCACACCTGCAAATGTAATTTGTGTCGATTGGGAATCAGCAAAGAGAGTTTTCCTGGGATAGGCAGATAAATCAGTCTGAATTGTACTCACCGTGGGTATAATCACAAACTTATTGAATCCATAGTATCCTGTGCTTATCGTTTGAGTCATTGGACCATCAATAAAAAGTGTATTTGTATCAGAATCCGTGTGAAGTTGAACATAGGCGTTTTGTCCTGCCGCAAACTTTACGTGAGATGTCAATGTATCATTAGAAAATGCCTTGAGTGAATCTCCACCACTCACATCAATTTGATTAAATGCCTTGGAATAAATAAAGGTTTGATTTGAACCTGGTGGTCCATTCGCCATACCCACACCATCTCCAGCAAAGAGCCGAAAGGTATTAAATGACAAGTCAGCCGTATATCTACCTCCTGTCGTAATAATTTTATTAAATGAAGGGTTTGTGCCGAACGATGACGGCTGTAACCATGTTGTACCGCCTTTTCCATCAGCAGTTAAAGCCCGAAGTGCAGGAATGACTGAATTATCTGGATACTTTGCGTAAACTGTACGTAAAGTAATAAAATCTGTGTCATATGTTCTGCGGCTTGACGCCATTCTCTTCTAGTCTGTGAGATTCATTTATGGTAGATTTTGTACCGAAATAAAAAGAGAATTTGTTGAACTGCCCTGCACCGTTACACTATTTGACTTCAGTCCAGATGTTAAATTATAGGTGAGGGCAGCTGGCATATAATGATATAGAATGTAGTTACTTGACCAATTACCATTGATAACCGATCCTGGTATTTGTAATTTTATCTGTTGACCAAAACTATTTGAAAACCCAGTTGTTTTACTGTTCGCATTTACATATGATGTATTCACATATGGAAGTAAGTTTGAATTTACCATATTTCCTGTAGTGTCTCCATATTGTATAAAGGTACTGATAGGTAAAAACAAGGAGCCCGTTGCCCCTGAATTCAATTCGGTAAATGCAAGAGTAGGAAAAAAATCTACGTAAATACGACTCTTATTGTTAATATAATTGGACATCGCACTAAAAGGAATGATACACGTTGAAAAGAGTAAATCAGTACCCGAGGTTGGATTAGGAAGAACAGTTGCTGACATTGTTCCGTTCGTACCTTGATATGTTACGGATGATTGTAGGAATGTACTCAGATAAATAATGCTTCCTGCCATATTTGTCACGTTAATAATTCCACCCTGTATAACGAGGTTTCCTGCACGATCAACGGTGACAGCTGTATTATTTACAATCATATCAGAAAGTGTCTTTGTTGTGCTCTGAAGTGAGAGACTTGAGACGTAAGCCTGGTCGCCACCTGAGCCTAGACCTGCAATCGACGATTGCAAGCTAATAGTCGACACAAAGTTATTATCTCTCCGCGTCCCCAAGTTCGTGACTGTTGAAAGAAGAGCAGTATTCAAGTAATCAACTGAAACGGGTGCGGCGAAAGTTCCAAAAATACCTGTAACAGTACTTGCAAGTGCACCAGTGCTAACGTAGCGTGCATCATCTAATATGTATGCTGTAGTACTTTGAAGTGCACTCGATGATATATAATTAAGTGTTCCAAGACCCTTCGCTGTACTTGTTAGGGAGAGATTCAGAGTAGGTGTTGATACATAATTACCACTTGTACCTACGTTTACTAAAGCCGCTGTAACATAGGCTGTAACATAATTTGTAAGATACGTTGTTGATACATAACCAACTGCACCTAATTGATCAGTGGTAGTTTGAACGTACGAAATTAAACTAGGCGTCGAGACATAATTGTATGTTGTACCAGCATTTGCCAGTGCATTTGTAACATAGGCGTTAAGGTATCCAGATGAAATATATCCTGCGGAACCTAAGCCCTGCACTGTACTTGTTAGAGAAGAACGAAATGCAGACGTTGATATATATCCTACATTTCCTAAACCTTTTACAGTACTTGTTAGGGATAAACGCAGAGCTGCCGTCGACACATAAGTAAAAACTCCAAGACCAAGAACAGTACTTACCAAGCTAGTATCTAACTGTGAAGCTTTGACGAAATACGTAGGGTTGACTAAGAGACCCGCAGTTGTACTCTGAAGCGCACCCGTGCTAACATATCGTGAAGGATCAAGGATATACTGAGTGGATGTCAAAGCGGCGTTCGCTGTACTTGTGGTTTTCGCAAGGGTCTGTGAAGAAATATATCCTGCTACTGCCAGATTTTCTATTGTGCTTATTAAGGCTTTATCCAAGTAAGAAGAAGACACATATCTAAGAGTGCCGAGACCCTGTACTGTACTAAAAAGTGCAGCGTCTAAATATGAGGTGGATACATACTTAAATGTACCCAATCCTCTATTTGTACTTATGAGGGCTGTATTCAAATACGATGTAGATACATAACGAATTGATCCAAGACCTGCAACTGTACTTGTGAGATTTGGTAAAGAAATACCACCAAAAAGGAGCGGATCAACCCAATTTATACCACCCGCACCATCCGTAGCGATAATGTATCCAGTTGAGATTGGAAGATTTGTAGCGGGATTGATGGCAAACAAGCTTCTCAAAATTAAGAGATTTGTATCATATGATCCATTATTTAATATATAGGAATCCATCTTCTTCTATAGACTCTTCTTTTTGTGCGTGATAAGCGCGATTATATATCTATCTTCTTTTTAGTATGGCAGGTGGCGGTGGTTTATTACAACTTATCGCAATGGGAAAACAAGATGTATTTCTCACAGGAAATCCTCAAATTACCTGGTTTAAAATGGTTTATCGGCGGTATACGAATTTTGCCATTGAGAGTCAGCCCATGTACTTTGATGGCGATCCCGATTTCGGTAAACGTCTCTCTTGCTTGGTCCCTCGGCGCGGCGACCTCCTCGGTCCTGTATTTCTTGAAGTGACTCTACCCGCTATTTATCTTTCTTTTGATGGAAGCCCCTCGAATTATGTAAATTCAATTGGGCATGCTCTTATTCAGGAAATCAGCCTTGAGATCGGTGAACAAGAAATCGACAAACAGACAGGAGAATGGATGGAAATATGGTCAAATCTCACGACGACTTCTGAGAAGAAGGCTGGTTTTTATGATATGATTGGAAAAGTAGACGGTTATGTTCCGCCGACTGGATCACTGCCCGGTCCTCTAAAACTGTACATTCCGCTCCACTTTTGGTTCAATAAAAATCCTGGTTTGTACCTTCCACTTTTGGCTTTACAGTACCACCCCGTTCGCATTAATATCACACTAAGACCTCTCCAGCAACTTTTCTACAGTGGAGAACTTGTACGTAACTGTGACACCACAACTGTAAATCCTGCAAAAATAACGTCAATGATGCTGTGGGGTGATTATGTGCATTTGGATGTGGAGGAACGCCGTCGTTTCGTTAGCACAGCGCATGAGTATCTCATTGAACAAGTTCAGTACACACCTCCACTGGGTGTGCCTGCCAGTGTCACGAGTGTCCCTCTCCGTTTGGAATTTAATCATCCTCTTCGGGAACTTATCTGGGTTCTTAAGCGCGATGTAATGGACAGTTATCACGAATGGTTTAATTATAGTAGTCTTTCCATCAGTGAAACAGGTAAGCGAACAGATTTGCTTGCGAGTGCAATCCTTCAACTCGATGGCATGGACCGTTTCCAGGAAAGAGATGCGGGTTACTTCCGCCTGGTCCAGGCGTGGCAGCACCATACCGTTGTTCCCAGTGATGATTTCCTTTATAGCTACAGCTTCGCCTTGAAACCCGAGGAATTACAGCCGAGCGGATCCTTGAATGCAAGTCGTATTGATAATCTTGTGCTGTTATTGACGATGAATCAGGCAACGAGCCCGCCGCGCGGTAATTGCACAGCACGAGTGTATGGATTAAATCACAACGTTCTTCGTGTAGTTGATGGTTTTGGTGGCTTACTCTTTACCATCTGAGTGTGTAAAATTGAAATTATGTTGGCTGCAAGCAGACAACAACATGGACGATTCGATCAACGAGGGCGCCCACGGAAAGATCTTTACAACCCCTTTTGGCGTTGTAAAGATTGCAAAGAGACGCTCAAAGACACATGACACGACTGCCCAGAGGCGATTTCATGCGATTGTCGAGAGTATCTTGGTTCAGCCAAGATATGTCTTATTGAAAACTCCAGCCCTCAGTGAGAATCTTCACATGTACGAAATGAGACGAGTGGATACCTTGGTGCCTCTATGGCAGCCCACAAACGAGGCAATCAAGAGGGAACTTGTTTGGCTCTGGGAGGAAATGTGGCAGGCAGGGTTTGTCCTCTACGATTTCGAGCTCTATGCACAGTCAGAAGGAACAGTGATGATCCTTGATTTTGATGCAACTGGATTTCGCATGAAGACAGAAGGTGAGAGTCGCGAGTATGTAACAATCCCTGGTAAGACCTTGGTTCCCGCTGACTTCTTTCTCCACCCTTGCTTTCCTCCCGACTTTGAGGAACAGCTTGCGCATCTGCGCCTACCCATTGGAAAGCGGAACATCTAGCCTTAAAGTAGTATGTCTCAAGAGAACTCTCAAACAAAAAATAATTTTCCCTATACACACGGATCTTATTGGGAAGGATCCTCGCTGCCGTTTATTTTTTATGTATGTCTTGCTGTTTTTCCACTCACTGGCTTCTTCGGTATAGACCAGTTGCTGTTCTTTTCACCCGTGACAGCAGCTCAAAAAGCTATCTTAAATATTCTCACCCTGGGTCTCTGGTATTTTTATGATATGATGCAGGTATTTGGTGATCGTAAAAATATTGAAGAATACGGACTGAGTCGCCCTCTTTTTGGTCCTTCCGGTCTCGCATATCAGTTCTTTAATCGTGTAACAAACTTTTTTGCGCCGTCCAGCAAGGATTTGCCACAAGGTGAAGCATTTATGTCACTAGGTTTCTTTATATCATATTTTATGACCATTTTTGTGCCATTTGGTCTTTCCAGTTTTCTGGCAGGTGATATGAATGGTGGAATCGTGAAATTTGTTCTAACAATTCTCTTTTTTACGATTCCTCTGCTCTTTCTGTGGAATCTTTTCGAGATATCATCACTCTTATGGAATCCTCGCGACACCTTTGAAAAGGGCGTCCCACGCATTCCTCCCTTCACTGCGGCAATGGATTCACGCGCCTTGGCAACAAATTTCACGAAGCCCAGTGTTCTAAAAGAAATGGGGAAACCTACAGGCACGGTCTTTACAAGATTTTTCAGTATGTTCTTCAGCTTTTTTGGTATACCGAATCCGCTTGAAGTCATAAACACTGCGGCATGTGCTGTCGTTCCTCCCATAAACACAACGGTAAAGGCAGCAACAACAGCCGCCTCAGGTGTCGCTGATCTTGCGGCAGCTGCACCCGCCGTTGCTGCCAAGGTGGCAGGTAAGATGGCAGCCTTTTCAGATCCCGCAAAACTTGCTACTCTAGCACAAGCTCCCCCAGTAGGTATTACTGTGAATCCGAATGCCAAGGCAGCCATGGGAATTCCAATCGGTGTTCCAGGTCCAGTAGGGTCGATGGTCGGTGGCGGCAGCTCGAAGGCACTTGATACATGGTTTATCATTGCCATTTCATTTGTAGCACTAGGTGGATTTGCCCTCGCAGGAATCCGCAACCTAAGAAATATGTCACTTCAAAAGGAAAGAAATGACGACCCCCCTGAAGAAAAACGAGATGATTCCCCTCCAAAATCAAGAGATGTTTGAGCAACTTATTGGACGGGTAGAAACAAAAAATCCTCTTCCGACTCTGTCAGTTGTGTATTTTACGGCAAAATGGTGTGGAGCATGTAAACGTCTTAATCTTGATACCTTGATGGAAAAGCATCCCGCTATAACTTGGTACAAATGTGACATTGATCAAAATGATTACACAGCTGGATTTTGTAGTATACGTCAAATACCCACCTTTTTGATGATTAAGGAAAAGCAAATCCTCGGGACTCTAAGTCATTCAGATACAACCACTGTAAGTCAGTGGATTTCTGATAAGATCTAAAATGGAATCTCTCCTCAGAATAAGAATGTTCAATTTTGACATTGTTATTGTGGGTGCAGGTCTTGCAGGACTGTATTGTGGCATTGAGTTGGCTAAAAAGGGAAAATCTGTCTGTATTCTTGAAAAGCATGATTATCTTGGGGGTCGTGTTTTGACCTATAAGGATGGTAAACATTCGTGGGAAATCGGAGCGGGTCGCATCGCAGATTCGCACACACGGGTACATTCACTTCTGTCTCACTATGGTCTGAAAACATACCCTCTCTCAGATAAGCAAACCTTTGTAGAACGCGATGGAACTCGCCGCGAAAATACATTTACAACAATGATCCAGCCTATTTTAAGAGAAATAAGTGAATTACCTCGTGCAGTCCTTGAAAAACAGACTCTTGAAGAGATCATGAAAAGTATCTATGGCGAAGCCAAAACACATGAACTCCTCGCGGAATTTCCGTATCGCGCAGAACTGTCAGTTCTTCGTGCAGATCTCGGTATCGCCTCATTTACAAAGGGTGAAATGTCGTCAAATAACGGGTATTCTGTCGTAGGCGGCGGGCTTTCTTCACTTATTGATGCTATGGCAAAGGAATTTACGAAGAAGGGAGGTATCATTAAGCTTAATTATGAAATGATCGGTCTGTCTCAACCAGATGCTCATTCAAAGGTCGTTATTGAATGTCGTGTCGAGAAAAGTGCCGCCGATGTCGTTTATGCTAACAAGGTTATCTTAGCGCTGCCTGCATCTATACTAAAATCATGTCCTGATACGCGTCACTTTCCCGCCTTAAAACATATTTTAATGTGCCCACTCTTACGGACCTACGGTGTATTTCCCACTGAAGGCGGCTCAGCGTGGTTTGCAGGATTAGAGCGCTGTATGTCAGCTGGACCCATTCGATATTTCATTCCAATTGATGAGAAAAAGGGTGTGGCGATGGTCTCTTATACTGACGCCGATGACGCCGACTACCTGATAAAGATGCTAAATCGGCAGGGAGAAGCTGCCCTTGGATCCTTTATTTTAAAAGAACTCCGAGTGATGTTTCCAGACCGAAAAATACCCAACTATACACTTTTTAAGGCGCATCCCTGGAATTCTGGCTGCAGTTATTGGACGCCTGGAGACTATGATCCTGAACGTATGTCAAAAGAAGCCATGCATCCTGACAAGTATCTGCCTTCCGTGTATGTGTGCGGGGAATCCTTTTCGATGAAACAAGCCTGGATGGAAGGTGCCCTTGAGCATGCGTCCGATATGTTAAAGAAGTATTTTAACTAAATTAGGAAGATGCCCAAAGAGCTCGACAAGCACAAAAAATACAAGACAATGTATGGTTCTAATGAACTGTTTTGGGGTGTCGGCATTGAAGAAGAAACATACTTTCAGTTTACAAAACCAATATACGTCGCTACACCCATTATAAGAACATGTCATAAAGCCGAACGATACAGTGTAGATTATTACACAGGATTCAAATCTGGCTACACAATGATGTTTGACAAGCTCTTTCAAGATGCGTCTGGATGCATTCCCTTGCCCTTCTTTTTTAACGGTCATTCATTCGAAAAGATGGATTTGAGCGGGCAGCATGCAACCACCTATGAAAAGAACCCGAAACCAAATCCACGATTTGGAAAAAGTTTTTTTCAAGAATTGCAGGGGTTTCATCCTCTTTTTAAAGATGAATATGAAAAGACCTTCTGTTTTGATGGTGATACAATAGAATTTATAACGCAGCACTTTTATAAAGCACGCGTTGATAATGTTGTAAAGGAACTTGTTGGTACAAAGGCGCGGTTTCTTAAGGGTGTTAATGATTTCTTAATTAAACGGAAAATTCATAGAGATAAAGGACTTCTTATGTATCCTCCTGTAAATCCTGGATTTGCAGTCTTCTATAGTAATCCACGTAATATTGTCATGTTCAATAGTGGAACCTATCATATCAATATTACCCTGCCCACAATGCTTGGTAAAAAGGATGAGTCTGGACTTGCACCTCTCTTATATCCCGAGCTCTTTAAGGATCAGCATCGACAGTTCATTCGCTATATTCAATGGTTTGAGCCATTTTTAGTGGCGTTGTATGGAACTGCTGATCCTTTTTCGAAGAGATGCACCCTTTATACAAAAGCATCGCAGCGTGGTGCTATGTCGCGGTATATTGGTATAGGAACCTATGATACAGTCGCTATGACAGAAGGTAAAATGCTTACTCTTCCACTGAATGAAATACGAGCGGCACGAGTAAGTCACTGGTGGTATAAACAATATCATACGAAAAGTGGATATTTGCCTCTTGATAAGATAGGTATGGACATTAATTATAGAAAACACTACAATCATGGCGTAGAACTTCGTATTTTTGATTGGTTTCCTGAAGATCGGTTAGTAGACTTGTCGACATTTTTAGTCTATTTAGCCGATGCCTCACTCTGCCTTCCTGACCCTGGTGAAGCCTGTATGAGCAAAACGTGGAACGACTTTGTTGTCTCAATCTTGGATGAGGGTAGAGAGTATAAACTCCCTGATACCGTCCTGGGGATGTATGAAAAACTCATAGGAATTGATTTAGTCGGCAAGTCATTTACTGTACAAGCAGGATTTGCCTACTTATTTGATTCTTTGAAGAGAGTCTACAAGATAGGTTTCTGTGCTAAATGTATGCTCTGAGACGATGACAACGACAATAAAATTGAAACTAGCGGCTGGGTAGATAAGGGTACCCAAATGGCTTACTACGATCTTGACCTTGGAAATGGATACACGTGTAGAGTATCCCTTGAAGATCCGAAGCCAAAGAAACGAGTTTTCAAAATAAAGGAGGTAATTCTTACACCTGCTGAAGAGGCTCGTGAAATGATGCGCCAGTACTATGCCGAGGTTCTGAAGGTACCCGTTCCTCCCGAGGAAGAAGAATTCGCGGCAGCCATGATTGAGGCGGAAAAGAATCCTCCGCCTCCAGTGGATCCTGAACCTGTAGTGCAGGATGAGAACTACATTCCGCCAATGCCTGAATACGGTACAAAGGAGTTCTTCGTTTGGTGTGGCAAGACAAAGAAGGCGCGCGAGGCGCTCAAGAAGAAGAAGGAAGACGAAAAGAATGCCAAGGAGGCGGCGAAGACAGCAGAGAAGCAGAAGATTGCTGCAGAGAAGGCAGCGAAGCTTGCTGAGAAGGAGGCGGCGCGCGCAGCAAAGGAAGCTGCGAAGGCGGCGAAGGAGGCTGCTAAGGCAGCAAAGGCAGCGAAGGCGGCAGCAAAAAAGTGATGTACTTTTACTTCTTATAAGAATAGACGCCCGCGCTATTTACGCCAGTAGGCATGCTTGTGTAAAACACATTTTTGAGTCCATAGGTACGTTGACACTTCTCAAGAAAGATCGTACAACTCTTGCACGGCTTAGAATTCGAGAAGTAGGTCTCACCCGTAATTGCATGCTCTCGAATTTTCATTACAAATAGATCACAGCCCTTCAGCTTTGACAAATCGCCCATTTTTTTGATACAGTTCTTCTCAGCATGAATGGTACACCACTTGCCATATCCGCATCCGCCTCGCGAGGGTGTTCCATAATCATTGGATGCCATAGCAACAATCTTTCCTCTGAGGACAAGCATGGCATAATGAAATCTCTCTGTCCGATGCCTCTCGCGCATCCGTGTTATGTTAGGGTCATCTTTAAATGACTCTAACAGAGCATAATGACGATCATTGATTGGTTGCATTTTTTAATACCAATAACGGCGCCGCGCCGCTTTTCAATTTTTACCACATGTTGCGCTCTGTGTAAATCGCCTTCCAATAAATATGATTTTCTACCTCTGAGCGAGGATAAATCTGCGTATCATTCTTAATTCGCTTGTTTGTATACAAACGACTGTGCGGAGGATACTTGTAATCAATATAATCTATGTAAAATGGTGCACGGAGATAGCTTAGAAAATCGCAGATATTATTATCAGAGAGCACGATATCATACCATTTTTCCGCAGCATTTGTGCTTTGAACAGGATATATCCTCGAACGAGTAAAATATTTTACCAGATGATTAAATTTAGCCTCGTCCTTAAAATCTACGTCAGTCCTACCAAGCAAGGGATAAATAACACGCGCCGTATAACAGACCATCTCTCTACTTCTATCCAATCTTAGTTATCTCAATTTTTTACGTTAGATCATACATTTTCTAAATCCTTAGTAATGGACCACCATATTATCTTAGCTCTTTTTCACATTTTTGTCGTTGTGCCTTTCTTCTTATATGTTGCGCTCAACCGTGGAAATGTTCCCTATTGGATCTATACGGCTATGCTCATAGTGGGCATATTTATCTTATTTTATCACGGCTACAAATCATGGGTTCGCATTCGTGTCCAATCTCCGAGTCTTTGGATTAATCTAATTCACGTCTTTATTGTCGCGCCAATTCTCATTTATGTTGGTGCAAACGAAAAAAATACACCTAGACCTGCCTTTGAACTCTTGACCATGATTGCCTTTGCTGCTCTCGGATATCATCTCTACAACTTGGTCATCAGTGTCAACTCAGTCCAAGACTCTACAAAATAACACGAATAAGGGGGTGTGGCAACTGATTATTTGTTACTAAACACGATGCTAAATGATAAATAAAGGAGGCGCGATTCTTAAAGTTCGACGAACACAATTTGCAGCTTGATTCCTTGGAATCATTTCGGGTTACCTCATTCACCTGTATGACATTCCCACAATGATTTCGTAAGAAGTGAGGAATCCTATTTCCTTTCGTCTTAGATTCGTGACCACATCCATCAACTGGACAGGTAAAGAGTTCACGTCCCTGCTGCTCCTGTGCCTTGGTGGGATGCTGATCAAGCATATGCTGCTTCAGATTCAATTCATGCGTATATTCCTTATTACAATGACGACAAGTAAACGGACCCTCGTGTGTCTTCATATGATAATGCATAGTGCTTTGTCTGGAAGTAAATGTACCGTCTGCATTTGCCTTCTTAGGAACTACCTTATCACAGTGAGGACATACAAGATCTCCATTGTCATTGTAATGATATTCAAACATCGTGTGGATTACTTGCATACAGTTGGCAAAAAATTCAATTTTTTACATGGGGATGCTAAAGACTCTTGACTATGATAATTCATGCCGCTTACTATCTTAACACTTGCTCTTGGAAAGGATTATTGCCGCAACTTGGAAAAGGCGTTGAGATCTAAGGTAGACTATGCAGAGAAGCATGGTTACACGTATATTCAGGGTGATGAGACATATTGGGATCGTGATCGTCCGATCTCATGGTCTAAGGTCCCATTCTTGCTTCACCACCTTGAAAAAATGCCCGATGGAGAGATTGTCTGGCTGAGTGATGCTGATGTCTATATCACAAATAAGTCAGTCAAGTTTGAGGACAATGTTCTCTCAATCTTCAAGGAAGATAAGCAAATGCTCATGACATTTGACGCCTGCGGTCACGTAAATGCAGGTAATATTGTCATGCGGAACAGCCCTTGGCTTCGTAATTTCTGGCGCCGTGTCTATGAGCAGACAGATGTTATCTATCATATCTGGTGGGAGAATGCTGGTATCGATAAGCTCATGAATACAGATCCAGAAGTCAGGGATGCCATTCAGGTGACAAAGGAGCACAAGCGTTTTAATGCGTATTTGATGGGCTTTGATCATGAGCCCAAGTGGGAACAGGGTGATTTTCTTGTTCACTTTGCGGGAGTCTACGACTCGGGTAAAATGAAGGACTTGATTGCGCGGATAGATGCAGGTGAGACACCTCGTCTCTCCATGTACTAAATTAATTTCTCAATAATCATTATAAGTAAAATGTCCTACACTCGCAAGAATGAGATGATGGGCGGCGCGAAGATGACGGTTGGCTCCAAGAGCCAGGTATTTCACGGGACGGCGAAGCACACGTCCGGTGGGCTCACCAAGAAGGATCTCATGAAGACCAAGAAGGGGCGCATTGTGAGCAAGCGTAAGCACGCCGCGGGCTTGAAGGCGATCAAGAAGCTCTTCGCGAAGGGCTACAAGCCGAAGAAGGGCACGTTCAAGTTGATGCGCAAGTAAAACGCACGCAAGTAAATACTCTCATTTAGATGAGATAATACGATCAGCCAAATCATGTAAAAATGCTGCTGTTTCCACGGGATTCCATAATTCCTCAGGTGGCTGACCATCCATTATATCAAACCAATACAAGGATCCACTTCTCTCAGTTTCGTCAATATTTGACCAAACAAGTGAAGCCTTTGCTGTGCGCAATTCGGGTAAAATACTCCGAAGATTCATTGTCTTCAAACCACTCGGTCCAACACGAGAAACCAACATTTCTTCAACCTGCTGCGACATCATATCTGATGGAAAAAAGATAGCATTCCAAGGCTGGATAGGCACATGTGTCCGTGAACCAAGTGCAATGAGAGTTATAGCAGGATCAAGGAGCTTTTGTAGCACTTGTCCAGAAACCTCTTCACCGACCCAGACCACATGAATAGGTTTTGTAGCATTGGTAATATAGGTCAAAGCGAGACGAAGATCCTGCTGGTCCTTTAGTTTGAAAAGTGCATCCCATGCAAACTTCTGAAAAGACTTCGGCAGGCTGCGATGCGAATCGAGAATACAGACCGTACGCCCTCGTCCCAAATTCTCGACAACTGAAAGATTTAAACGGCGGAGAGCAAGTGCGTCATCGCCCACAATCCAGACCTTTTTTCCACGTATTGATGCTTCAAAGCCCTCAAGGTGTATGACCTCGGACATTCTATTTAGAAAAATTGCTAAATGAATCAGAACAAACCGCATAAGCCTTGCTTGAATCTTTCGGCGATGGTGACATCTCAGGCATCATATTCACACTTCCTTCCAAAATCTCTTGTCCGGGAAGTACAATAATGTGATTCCGTGTTGTTAAAGAGTAATGCTCTACCGTATGATAAAAGATATTAGGATTATAGCCCTCTTTACCACAACGTAAGAGTAGGTACTCCAAGGTTTTCGCATTCTTCGTATGAATGTATTTCTTTGAACTCTGCATAAGCCATTCAAATGTAATACGATGCTCGGGTTCATCATGTCCCAGGAAGAGCTCATTATCCTTGTACCAGACATCGAGTTCCACATCATAACCATCGGCTATTCGCTTATCAAGAAGAATCGGATCATTCTCAGTTGCCAGATCTTTGCATTTAAGATTTCCCCTGTGACAAATGAAGCGTTGAAGAGGAATGGTAGCATAGTTAGCGGTATTGAGAGAGATCTCCCACTTTGACATGCGAAGTTCACCGAATTCACATTCAGACCATTCAAGCAACTGAGAAGACTTGTATCTTTCGCAGGCTGCCATTGTTCTAAAACGACAAAGAGGAATCGTCAGCAGAGTTGATAAGTTATATGACGAAACACCGTGCTTCTTAAATTCGTGCTTAAGCGTGTCCGCCAGAATATCAAAACGATCAGCATCACTCTCCTCTTCAAAATACCCAATCAAGTGAATACCTGTAAATGTTACGACCACGCCTCTAAATTTCATGCAAAACGAATATGTGTCGGACTCAAGAACTTTCTTCAGAGGTTCCACAAGTTCTGAAGAGGTGTCCTTCCAAGAGAGAAGCTGGAAATTCGGTTCGTCAAAAAAAATGACATCAGGGCTATCAAACTCTTTTTTTAGGGCGGTGCGGAGTCTACGCCAGGCAGGTAGAAAATAGAAGTGATCGTTGCACTTGATTGTCCATTTACTTTCTGTGTTTTCATAAGATGAAGTTTGATCCATTGTCTCTTCTATTCACTAGTATACTCATTTTAGGTATTGATATTCCGTGGTTATATCTAACCCAAGAACTATCAGGTAAAATGTTTCGGTCAATACAGGGTGCCCCGATTCAGCTTGTTTGGTGGGCTGCGGTCATTGTCTATATAGCACTTGCCTACCTCCTCTTGCAGACTAAAGAGCCTATGGAGGCATTTGGTCTGGGTCTAGCGACCTATGCTGTCTACGACTTCACGAATCTGGCGACGCTTCGGGGTTATGAACCAATGATTGCTGTTATGGATTCACTCTGGGGTGGTGTACTTTTCTATATTGGAAGGTCTATCCTGAATGCTTTGTAAAATTGTAAATGGTTAGTCACTTATGTGAGGTACTAGCGAAAACACATATGTGCGCTTATGGTTGCCACATTAATAAAATTGAATGCCTGTGAAGCTGATTCGCCTGTATTCAAAATAACAACAAAGATGATCATTCCTGTTTCAGCACAAACTGATTCAGAGTATTCCTTTGTTGCATCAAATCAATGTAGTTGGGCTGCTGCAGAGTTTGCTCTTCATTCACACGAACTACGCCGTGCTCTAGAATCGAATGATACTGCCACCTTTACAGAGATTTATAACGAGTGTCTTCGCCGAGCATCCGAACTTCGATCAAAGACATCGGGATGCCTTTATGGTGAAAATATCGATACTCCTATTCTTGAAGAGCATTATAAGAGAAATACGAGTGGTGGTTCTTATCTTGAGATTTTCGAGCATCTTTCTATAATGCAAAATACAGATGTAGAGTTTATAAAAATTCTACATCCAGATTTGACGCGGGAGTTCTATACCCGAACATATAATGAGAGATCAATTGGAAGTATCGCAAATCAAGTTAGAAATACGACTTGTCTACTTGTTTCTCGCCACGGGCAATCTTTCACTGTAATTCCATTCAATACTAAATACCTTATTTGTGATTCTCATCTCCATGAATCAAAAATTGTATCTCAAGATGATATGATCAATCATTGCTTGATGGATCACGGCGGACATCTACACATGACACTTATGTTAGTATATCCGATACATTAAAGATGAATATACATAATTTTACCAGATGTAAGAATACTGCCATTCTTATATCTTTGGGGTACTCGTTTTTTTAATGTAGTATTATACATATTAAGATTTTTTTTAATATTGAGATTCTCTCCATGATATATAGCACCCTTTACAATATTAAATCCAAATTTAGAATAATATTCTACTAATTTATTGTTAACCGCCTCAAGTAATATTGTTTTTATGCCTCTCTTTCTAGCATCATCGATATAAAATGGTATAAGGATATTCCCTGTCCCTTTCTTTAAAAAATATTTATCTGTTTCTGGATTTTTGGGTCCAATATTAGAATTACCGAACACTTCTTTTTTTTCGCTCTCAGTTAACGATGAAGAACTATTAGGATTACTCTTAAAAGAACCGTCAAACTTATTTCTAATCATAGATAGATACTCGATAGGAGATTTTAATATTTCATCCGCGTTTGGAGAACTTTTTACCGCTTTTATGAAATCTTCTGTCTCGCCCGTGCTATCTTTAGCTACATTTATAAAGGCAACATTTCGTTCGCGTTTCGTTTTTTCATTTGTACGTAATGAACTTGTTGGGAGTATCTTAGAAAGAATATTTAAATTTAATGTGTTTTTTAATGTATATATTCGATGATTCTTTCTATTTTCTACAGTAACAGAGCCACCGCGTTGATTCTTTCGCGTGCTTGTCATTTCCTACTAAATGTAAGGATTATATGCCCAATGAAGAAGAGCCTGTCTTTGTCTTGGTCTACACGATAGATCATGAGGGTCGCAATTCGATTTAATAGCACCCGCATGACGTGTAAATGCTTGCCATCTCTTAATCTGAACCTCATCAAGCTCGGGTAAGCGACGACCCATCCAGTACCGACAATACCACTGAAACCACCCCCTTACATCTGGATTCTTTTTGGGGTCGCTGAGAACTGGATGTTTCTTTGAAATCTCCTTGCCTGGAACCCAGCCCGCCTTTTTCCACTCTGAAAGTGGCAGGCGCGAGTCAATTTCAAAGGCATTCAAATTGATGTCAACACCCTGAGGACTCAACTTACCCAGCGCAATGGCTTTGAGAAACCACTCCGCAGGAAATTCCTCTATGCAATCATTTAAATACTTGCCACCGAAGGCACCTGCGCATAGTATTTCATCCGGATCAGAATATGGTTGAAACGCCATATCTTGCCCGGGATTTGCTTGTAAGATGTAGGAGTAGTTCTTTGTCATTTTATCTGACACCTGTATTACATCTCCAACTTGAAAGGATGATAGAGGTCGTCCTTTCTTTTTCACTTCGTTGAGCATTTCTAAGACACGCGGATGCATGTTACCCTATTCTAGATAGACAAACTCTATGAGAAGCGTTACATCGCGCCCATTGAAATTCACGAGGCGATCAAACTCATCGCGGAAGGAAATATCGAGTGTCGTCATTCTCGAGATCGGAGCAGGGCTTGCGGTGAAGGTCGGCTCAAATGTCTCTCGTGTAAAGGTTTTGTAGGTTTGTTCATTCATATCCATGTAGATAATGGTATAAGGAGCTCGGCGCCCGACAGACCTCTCAATCATGGTAATTTCCTGTGAGTTATCGCTGTTCATGTAGAGATAAAGACGGCTGAGAAGAAACTCCAAGTCCATGGCATAAGGCGACGTGATTATTCCAGCATTGTCCGTGTAGTCCTGGTTTAAGAAACCGAACAATTTGGCGGGCGAATTGATCATTGTTAGACAATTGTTGTTGTCATAGAGATCTACAAAATCACCCGTACCAAAAAGCATAGCAAAAGAGGTTGTACCACTATCGCGAATGATATGTAGAGTATCTGACGATGGACTTACTCCACATGAATATGTATTCATAATTCCAGACAAAATGTTCAACTTAGATCCTATTTCAACGCAAAGTGTTGATAAGACATAGCGCCCTGGAGATAATGTTACTATGTAGCGTGTAGACCCCTCTTTGAATGTAAATTGATTCCATCCAACGTCAATGTTGAAAATACGTGTAGGGATTGTGCCACCGACAATCTGGATAGAGACTACGTCTTTGAGTGGACGAAAGAGCTTCCAACGAAATGAATTTGCATTCGGGTAAGATTTCGCATTTCGGTCACGCGTATTGAGCTCCAGCAAGACAGACCGCCGCCCTCGCTGCTTTGCCGTTTTTGCTGGGAGCAAGATATCTTGCCCCGAAGCCCTCTGATTTTCAAATGTCGGTATTGTTGGGTGATTCATTCTGATCTATTAATAGAGATTAATGAGTACAAATAACCCGTTTTCGGGACTACCGTTTCATCATGAATCACTCGGTTTCGTCGCAAACAATGGAACCGTGGCTTCACTTGATATGTTCAACCGAATGAATGTTGTAACACCGACCACTGTCTTTCAAACCCATGCTGTAAATACACCTCAATACGAAATTATGGATTATATAAGTACAGGAACAGGAACTGTTGTTCACGATTCTCTTAGTTCTATTATTACACTCTCAGCAAATGACGGAGGTGGCAGAGCAGTAAGGCAGAGTCGTGAATATGTATATTATCAACCTGGTAAATTACAGGTAACCTATTTTACATTCAATCCCCGTTATTCAGGAACCTTTGATAACTCTGTTTCCGTACGCGTGGGTCTTTTTGATGATTATCGTGATAAGAGCGCAGAATCCAATAAAGTCAGCATGGGGCACTTCTTTGAACTCAGCGGAAATTTATGGTTTATTGTGGAGAGATCCAATAGCACCAATAATATTACAAATGTCACACGTATTCCACAAGCAAACTGGAACTTAGATACATTAAATGGTGTTCGTAATACAAATTCTAGTGGCTATATTTTGAGCAATCAGCGTGCTTTACTGGGCTTTATTGAACGTCAATGGCTCGGGGTTGGCGCAGTTCGAATGGGTTTTGTAATTAATGGACGTGCTATTTATTGTCATTTGTTTTCCCACACAAATATCCAGATTCCATACACACGACTTTCAAGAGTTCCTATTCGCTGGGAGATTGAAAAAGTCGCTGGTGGCTCGGCGGCGACCGCAACACTTGCATCTATCTGCGCCACCGCACAAGTCTTGGGGGAATATACACCACATGGTTATATTGTTAGTTTACCTGCATCGCTTACACTTACTACACAAAAAGTTGATACGACTCTTCGTCCTATTTTTATGTTACGTCTTCGGCAACCTTTTTGTAGAGCCTCACTTAAGATAAAGAATGTATCCATTTATGGAAGTGCGGCGGGAGCGTATACACTCTTTAAGAATTCAACGATTGGCGGCGGGTCTCTTAGCTACACCACTAATCCTGACCCTAGAAGCATGACAGAATATATAAGTTTCTCTGGAGGTGGAACAAGTAGTTATACTATCACCGATGGCATTTCTTTTGATAATGGATTTTTTGACAATAAAGTAAGTATTTCAAATATATTTGATACTAATGAACTTACATCAATTCATTCTTTTTGTTCTGATATTAAAGGAAATCTAGATACATTTATCGTGGCTGCGTGTTCGTTAACAGCAACAGCAGATGTACGTGTAGCGGTTCAGTGGATGGAGATTACATAAACTTCCCGACAGGGTAAAATTGATGCGGGAAATGGCTTAAGCCTTTTTTTCTATATAATAAATATCCGATTGCACTGGAGCACCTTTCTAAGATTGTTACGCTGTACGCGAGTCACCTGGGTTCGTTCTCTGTCTTCTCGTCTGTCCGTGTTCATGGAAAATGGTATCGCTGGATGAGAGAGTTACCTAACGTCAAGCCCTTCTATGCTGTCAAATGTAACCCGAACCGTGATCTTCTCCGAACCATGGTAGATCTCGGTTCAGGCTTTGATTGTGCAAGTGAGAAGGAGCTCGTCGAGGTTGGTAAGGCATCTACAACAAAGGGTAAACTCCTTGATTTCCAGAACAATGTCATCTACGCAAATCCTTGTAAATCGATTCGTGATGTCACCTGCGCACACAATTTTGGTGCCCCACCAACCGTCGTTGACTCCTACGAAGAAGTATATAAGCTCAAGACCCTGGGCTGGAAGGGCGGGGCTCTCATTCGAATTCGAGTGGAGGATTCTGGCAGTCTGATGCCTTTCTCAAACAAGTTCGGTATTGATCCTAAAGAAGTCAAGGATCTTGCAACCTTCGCCTATGGAGAGGGATTTCCTATTAAGGGAATCTCGTTTCACGTCGGTTCTGGTTGCAAGGATCCTCAGCAATACAAACATGCCGTCAAAAGTGGCATTGATCTTGTTCACACCCTGAAGGATCTCGGGCACGAGGCAAATGTCGTCGACATTGGAGGTGGTTTTATGGGCGATGAGGAATCTTTTGAGAGAAATTGTAGAGCGATTCGAGAGGGAATCTACACATCAAAGTACAAGGGACTACAGTTTATTGCGGAGCCTGGGCGTTTCTTCGCATCGGACGCGTTTGATCTCTTCGTACAGGTGATCGGAAAGAAGCCTGGTTTGTCAGGTAAGTCTAGTGAGTATCGGTATACAATTGACGAGAGTTTGTATGGACAATTCTCGTGCATTCCCTTCGATCAGCAGAAGCCGAAGTGGATTCGGGTACCCAAACTTGAGAATGTATATGATAAGAAACCTAGAAGAACAATCAAGGGTACTCTATTTGGGAGAACATGTGATAGCTTAGATATGATCGCTTCTGCAGAGGAAATGGAGGAGCTCGAAATTGGTGATTGGCTTTGGTTTCCCCACATGGGTGCCTATACCTCTGTTACCGCCTCTGAATTCAACGGATTTTCCGCCCCGCCGCAGCACGGATCTGCAACAGAACGGATATTTCTTCCCGAAATAGCAGATGTCTTAAAAACTTCTGGAGTTCCTTTTCCAAAGACAGTAAAATACGTTAAGCCTGTGAGCCTTTCCTAAGTAAGACATGACCATAAAAAAAGAGTTGACGATAGGCAATTTGGGTAATGGGGGGAAATTGTGTAAAGAGAGTCTCTAGCCAATCCGCGATTTCCTTCCGTTTTTTTAAACAGGCATGCAAATACACCTTCTGGTAGAGATTTGCCCAATCGGGCTGGGTCTCAAATTCAGATTCCATAAGAATCTTATAATACTCTTTGAATTCCTCGAACTTGTTTGCATTAATGTATTCTTTACATTCGTGTAAAAGAGCCTTTTCCATATCTAAAGTTAGCCTACAAAGTTAGCTTAAGATGACCAAGTTGACACTCGCTGACGGTACGGGATTTGTAGAGTGTATGGAAGTGTTTGGTTCAGACCTGACCGTCGTCAATGCGGCTCGCGTCTCCTTTGCAAATGAGTCCAAGGAGCTTTCAGAGCGCGATAAGAAACTCATTGCCTATCTGGCAAACCATGGGCACATCAGTCCTTTTTTTCACCCGCAGATTCGGCTGCGGCTCAAGATGCCGATTTTCGTGGCACGCGAATGGTTTCGTCACACGGTGGGATTTGCTCGTAATGAGGTGTCTCGGCGCTATGTAGACTTTGAGCCTGAGCTATTCGCTGCGAGTGAGTGGCGCGAACGTGACTCAAATAAGAAGCAGGGATCAAAGGCGGATGCCGTGGAATGCAACGATGAAGTTTCGCAGCTCGTTGCTGATTGGAATAAGGGTGCGATTGACCTGTACAAGACGCTTCTTGACAAGAAGGTGGCGCCCGAGTTGGCGCGCACTGTTCTTCCTCAGAATATGTACACGGAGTTCATTGAGACCGCATCCCTCTCAGCGTATGCTCGTCTCTGTAAGCTTCGTCTGGATCCACAAGCCCAGGCGGAGATTCGTGAGTATGCCGATTTGGTTTCGCGTTTGGTTGAGCAGCACTTTCCAGTTTCATGGGCTGCCCTTATGAATTAATTCACTTACTTAATTAATGACATTCTTGATATTTCCTTCAAGTATCGTTTACTTGACGTTTCTACAAGGATTCCATTCGCATAGATTCCATAATTCATATAATAATTGTCATTCTCTAAGGCGAAATGATAGATATTGTGGAGACCCTCCTTCTCATACACTCGAGTGCGTTCGTCAAGGCAGGCGGGTACTCTGTATTTGTCGTCCGTTGCATAGATCTTTCCTAGTAAATCGATAATCTGTGTGCGTTGCTGGGCTGTTATTTCATCTATTAAGATTGAATGAGTACCAGTGATAACAAGATCCTCCGTCGCTTCAGGGAAATTTTCCTTCGGGCAGACATAGAGCTGGTTCGCAATCTTGGTCTCGTGCTTCGTATGATAGATTTCTCTGCGACCGATCATGTCGATTGGCTTAAATCTGTCAAGTAAGGTCTTCACCAAGTCGCCCTTTCTCAGCGCCTGTATAGGTATATATTCTTCGACTCCGTTTATCTTACACAGAATCTTTGTATCTTCCTTGAAACACACAAGGTTCTGCTGAGTTCCAACGTAAATTCCAGGACCACCAATATATTGGGAAAATATATACTGATGATCTGCGCTAATTGTTGTACTACCATAAGGACCAATAGCATAGGTTCCTTGGTGAACTTTTGTCCAGGTTACTCCATAATCAGATGATATGTAGGTTCTAAGGTTGTTTTTGTCTATTGCTGCAATATATTGCCCAGTGGAGTCAACCGATACATCTTCATAATAATTAGAATTATCTAAGGGGACAGATGCGGCTGACCATGTTGACCCTGAATTAGATGAAATATAAATACCTTGAGTTTGACATGCTACTGCAATAATTGTCCCAGTACTATTGCACGATATCGATGGTGGATCTGCGTCGATGGCACTACCTGATAAGCTAGTAAAAGTTTGTCCATAATCGCTTGATTTAAATACACGAACCCCAGAAGCATTATTTAACAAATATACCTTACTTCCATCTGAAGAACTACACATCAGTCTTATATAAAAATGTATATTTAAACCACCAGTTACAGTACTCGTATTCCACGAGGTTCCGCCATTTCTAGAATAATATAAGTTGTTACCATTACCTGATATATCATAACCACACACGACTAAATTATCTCCTGTAGAGTCACTGTTAATATAATAAACATTAGTAAAAAATGGAGATTCACGTAATATCGTAAAAGTAGACCCACCGTCGGTTGATCTAGCTAATTGGTCTGCTTCACCACTGCCAATCACAATTTTTGTAGCATCCGCATTTATTGCATAGCCGGAAAAAAATGAATTATTTTCAGTTTGCTCATGACCAAATATTGACACTGCAGAATGACCTACTGTAAGAGTATTTCCATAATCAGATGATGTATAAATATATCCCTGTATACCATCATCGCCAATTAAGACAAGTTTCTGCCCATTTGAACTACATTGAATCGGATAATAAAAACCAAAATATTCACCACGTGGGGAAATAAAATGTCTCGTATACTGTCTAGATGCATAAAATATACCGGTCTTATTTGTTTCTGAAAGTAAGGTTAAGCTATCATCGCTAATAGCAACATTTACAAAATTTGTAAAATCACCCGACCCAATAGCACCATGCGTTGCTTGTAGAACCCATGTTGTGCCGCAATCGTATGAAAGGTAGGTCTTGTAATTGTTGCCGTCTCCTGTGATTATGTGTTGTCCTGTGGCGTCGCATGCTATGCTTACATAAGTTTGATCACTTGCTGATGGGGTTGTTAAGAGTGTCCATGATGAACCACTATTTGTTGATCTATAAATACCTGATATGCCGCACGAAACGACAATTTTTGCCCCAGTACTATCGCATGCGATGGCAGTTGGGTGTTTATTTAATGCAGTAAATGTGGTGAGTTCAGAAAAATTTGCACCTGAATCACTGGAGTAGAGTAAGCTATAAGCATTGTCAGAATTAATAGCTATTGCGTATATCTTGGTTGCATCTGCCGCACTCGCAATAGAACTGCCTATAGGATCACTAATAGGTAACCAAGTACCTGGCAAGGCAGATAGTGTCCAGCTAGTTCCAGAATTACTTGTATAATATACAACTGGACTTGAACTTACAACACCCGAAACGATTACATGCTGTGCAACATTATCGCAACATTTTATGTAGTAAACACTGTCAAGCGTGGGAGAACCGTTCACAATCCCAAAAGCATAACCATAATCAGTTGAATAATATAGTTGATTCGCGGAGGAACTACCTAAATAGATAAATTGTCCACTGCTAGCCTGTCCTACTGCACTAATACTACCACCTCCAAAAAGTGTAAGGGCAGTTGTGGCTTTTTTAAAACTAGTGCCATAGTCATATGATATATATAAGGTGTTTTTATTTTCCGATGTTCCTACAATATTTTCTGCATATTGGTCGCAGTGCAGTTGATTCAAATAATGCGCACCGACTAAATTGAGGGGGAAGTCTCTATTTGCTACATAGAGTCCAGAGGCAAGAACCTGAGAAAAGAGATAGCGACTGTTATAACTGGCTAGTACTGACATTGATGTATTACCATCAGCGCCAGCAGTTGATAGGATCCAGGCATTTCCTGATCCACCGTCAAATGAATAATATGTGTAAAAATGGTATGTGTCTGCTGCGATTATATATGTTCCTGTAGAATCACAAGATACACTTGTATAACTTTGTGAACCCGATGTATTTGCTTCTGTTTTAGTCCAGTCTGCACCAGAATTGACAGAAACATACACACCCGCTGTACCGCAGGCGGCAAAAATTTTCGTTCCATATAAATCGCAGCATATACTGTGAGGAACAGGTGATCCAGAGAGTCCTGTAAATCCAGATAATTCAACGAAAGTATTTCCGTATGCAGTACGTGATCCTGAAGATATAAAAATAGTAGTTGCTGAACTCGCATTTGTACCAATTAAATAGACAAGGCTTCCATCTGCAGACATGCACAAGGTGTTAGTCGTCGCAGGTGCGCAGTCGCTTGGTAACGTAGATGCTGACCAGTTTGTTCCAGAGTTTGCAGAATAATATACAACAGGTGTGCTGCTTAAAGAGGCTGTAACTACAAAATGTGTTCCATTCTGATCACTTGTCAAACCATAGACTATATCAAAGGTGGGAGAATCACCCGCTGCAGAAAAAGTGGTACCACCATCGGTTGATAAATAAAGGCTAGCACTAGTATCACAACCTACAAGAATTTTTGTTCCATTATTAGCCATTACCAGTGCGGTTATTTTAAGTTCACTTAGTGAGGGGCTACCGCCAAAAATATCGGTAACTGATTGTATAACTGTAAATGTGCGACCCGAATTTGTAGATTTATAGATTGAGGAAAACCCGTCTGTATCCGCTACACCTACAACTGTGGTTCCATCCGGATTACAGACAAGTGTAGTAAAATAAGTGGATGTTGTTGAAGGAGACTTGATAAATTTATAACTTGTGGTCCTTAAGTTTACATACAGCCCAACGTTTTTTACTGATGAATAGACAGTATAACCATATCCATCTATGGCAACATTCATATCACTGGCACTGCTACTTCCAGGAGTAAATTCATGTACCCACGAGGATCCATGATCTGATGACGTCCATACTGTTCTGGTCTCAAGATCTGCAACTGCCAATAACCTCCCCGAGCTATCACAGTCAATCGAAGTGTAGGTTATGTCCCCGTCGGTGGGGGCAGGAGTTTGAGCCCATGTAACACCATAATCGCTTGAGGAATAAATGCCCGATACACCACATGCAACATACACATATTGCCCAGTGCTATCGCAAACGATGCTGTTTGCATTAGTAGCACTGGTGCTAGGAGAACCAGTTTGAGCAGTAAAGGTGTGCCCATAATCGGTTGATTTACATACTCCATTTGAACTACTCTGGGTTAATATGTACATTTTTGTGCCATCAGAAGACATACATATTGTTTTATTTGCTGCGATAACTGAATGACTTCCTGGAAGTGTACTCTGATAGAAGTTATCACCACCATTATTTGTATAATAAACTTTTGCACCATCTATATTGCCAGATACAAGCCAATAAGAACCGCCGCTGGTCTTTCCACTTATACAATACACTGGATCAAAGGTTGGAGAGTTTAAGGGATAAAAATATTTAAAATCAGAATTTGCATTTGAATAATATAAGACATTCGATAATGAACTGCCGACAATGATATAGTATCCACCTACCATAGAGTCCATTGCAATTATTATACCGCCAGGGGTGCCACCAAATACGTTTGCTGTAATAGTGGTATATTCAGATATCTGTCCATTACCAGTTAATTTAAATAATTGACCCGATGCATCTGCACCAAGGGCGATATTCGTACTGGGAATTGTTATAAAGGGAGACAAATAAGTATTGTAGGGTAATAAGGTAAAATTACTCGTTTGTGATCTATTTGCCAGATACATGCCATAATAATCGGTTTGAGAATACACAACTGTATGATCGTAACTTATATAGGTGTTCATTAGGGTGGCGCTGGAGCCCATATCTCTATACGTATACTCTTCTACCCATGTCACCCCCGCATCGGATGAACTATAAGTTCTATAATTATATCTGTCTGCAACAACTAAATATGTGCCTGTAGAATCACTTGAAATAGATGAATATACTTGATCTCCGTTTGTAGCTGCACCAGTTAATTGTGCATAGCTTGAACTTTCACCATAGTTAGTTGATCTAAAGATACCGCCTGTACCATACGCAATTAAAACATACTGCCCCGTGCTGTTACAAGCTATACCATCACCCGTGTCATTAACCGCCGTAAATGTTGCACCATAATCATTTGACTTTAATACACCTCCAGATGTATTTAAAAAGACATACTGTCCATTCGAAGAACTACATATCTGATTTGCAGAAAAGCCTTGAGGTACCCATGGTGTCGCGCCATTTGGTAAGGTGCTCTGTGACCAGTTTGCTCCGCTATCACTTGAATAATAAACAATTGAGTGTGGTGTCGGTGCTGTCGTATCTTTACCCACTACAACTAAGTGTTGCCCAGCACCATCGCCAGTCATGTAATATACAGTGCTGAATGTGGGAGAGGCGCTTAATACTGTAAAGCTTGCGCCATAATCGACTGATCTATACAGCTTACTTGTCTTTGTGGAACCGACAACGACATACTGTCCACTCAGATCCATTGTAAATGCACTCAAATACTTGTCACTGCCAAAAATGGTTGCCGCCGTACTGCTCGCCTTAAAAGCTGTTCCATAGTTTGCTGATGTATATAGTCTTTCACCACTTATATCAAGTCCTACAAACCTTTGTCCATTTGCAGTTGAAGCAAATGGAAAAAGATACGGTTCTATCCGAACCAGATTAAATGTAACAGTCATGATTCTATAGTACGACTATATTTCGTTTTATAAATTAACGCTCGGAATCGCTGTCTGGAAAGTCTGCAAGGCGTTCATTGTCCTTGTCAAGGCGTCCACAATACTTTCCTACTCCACCGTCTGGAAGTACTGTATAGAGCTTGTCCTTCGCAGAATTCAGGTAATAGTTCCGACCATTATGCTCTATTTTTCGCACTGTGATTATAATACAAGGGATATCTTCCAAAGGAGGCTCTACAGATTCTGTGGCAAGTGGCTGTATTTGTTGCGGTGGCGCTTGTACTTGCGTGACTTTTTTGGGTTGCCGCTTTGCCTTGACTGGTGTTGCTATGGGTTGCTCTGCGGCTGGCTGCACTGGTGCTGGCTCTTCTGCGCTCACTGGCGCGGGTGCGGCAACCTTGAACGTGCGCTTCTTCTTTTCTTTTGTCGTCGTCGTTGTCGTTGTTGTTAGATCAGACCTCGCCTCCTCTTGTGCCTTTTTTGCCTTCGCCATGTTAATATCACTAGGATTTCCATAGACTCCGCGTTTTAGATTGTACCAGTCCGAGCCATAGATGTGGCTTAGGGGTGGAATATCTTCAGAGACAATGCCATGTTCATCTAGATTCTTGCTTCCCTCACATACCGTGCATAGACCACTCTTCGTAGTTCGTTTACATCTCTCCTCTGTGTAAAAGTAGTGTTTTCCATCTCCAAACAGGAGGCGCTCATTCGTTCGTCTTCCAAGACATCGCGATTCCATTTTTGTTAGTTATTTGTTAACACAAATAACGAGCCAATTTTTTCAGCGACTACTATAGTATGGACACGTTTATAGATACACCGAGTCTTCCGGCTATATCAAAGAAAAATGTGCTCTTTTACAGTTTTTTCACCATTGTCTGGTGGGTGTCTATCTGGGGTCTATCTGAAACTCTCATGGTCTACTTGGTTAAAAATTCTCTTATATACCGCGCGGCAATTTACGCGGGTCTCCTTCTTCTTGTCTTTATTATGATCTTGGTGGATCCGCAGCTCATCGAGTACTTATAGACCCCCTCGAAGTCTCAGAACCAAATGAAGCGTTGACTCCTTCTGAATATTGTAATCACTTAGAGTCCTGTTATCCTCTAACTGCTTACCTGCAAAGATCAGGCGTTGCTGATCGGGCGGGATGCCTTCCTTATCCTGGATCTTCTGCTTGACATTTTCGATGCTGTCGCTAGCCTCAACATCGAGAGTAATTGTCTTACCAGTAAGGGTCTTCACGAAAATCTGCATTCTATATTCCAGCCGGACATTTTCTCTTGTTGCAGAGTACGAGGGTTTCAATTTTATTACAGTAGTCTAGCACTCGGATCTGTCACACCAGGACTCCACTTGGGCATCCAAAAATACGGAATGTTTGTCTTCTCATTCTGTTTGCCAAAACACGTGTAATAAATATATCTGTAATAATATTGTTCCTTTGTCAGTGGAAGCGGCTCGGTCCATTCGCACAACGCCCGTTCCATCCACCACTCAGGCACCAGATCTTCAACGCGCTCGGCAATCTCCTCAAACCACGATTTCTCCGTGCTTGATACACCGTCACTAAACGCCTCCTTTCTACGCCAGAGTACTGAAGGCGGCAAAGTCTTTCCATCTTCAAACGCACGACGCAAAATCCACTTTTCGCAGAGCTGATCACGCTGAGGGCGGCGCCATTCTGTGGCTATACTACGTGCAACTGCTACGAATTGCCGATCTAAGAACGGAGTCCTTGGTTCTAAACCATGACTACTAATACAACGATCAGACCGTAAGACATCAAAATAATGTATGTCTTTGAGGAGTCGTTCAGACTCTTCCTCAAAGTCTCTATCTGTTGGCGCCCTGTAAAAATAGAGATATGATCCAAAGATTTCATCAGAGCCATCGCCATTAAAAACAACCTTGCATTCTGTCAGTTTCTTAATTTCTCTTGAAACTAACCAATTTCCAACACTGGCTCTCACTGTTGTGGTATCATATGATTCGATGTCGTTGATAACCTTTGGTATTGCCTTAAAAAAATCATCTGCACTAAGAACTATCTCTGTGTGATCGGATCCGATCCATTCTGCCACAGCCTTCGCATACTTCATGTCTGTTGATCCAGGCATTCCAATACAGAATGTCTTAAGTGGAGGCTTTCCGAGTTCTCTCAAATTCTTCGCGACGAGGGAGGCAATCAAACTGCTATCAACACCTCCAGATAAGAGCGCAGCGATGGGTCGTTCTGTCATGAGGCGCTTTTTCACCGCCTGCTCCAAGGCGAAGCGAAGGGCTGCGCATGCCATCTCGAGTCCATTGGGATGAGCAGGTGTAAACATGGGATTCTTTACCCAAGTCTGCGTATGGTATGTCTCTATGCCTAGACGCGCAGCATCATTCAGGCTATAAATGTGAAAAGTGCCAGGAAACACGGGGCTGATGCTAGAACAATAGGGTACAAGAGCCTTCATTTCACTCGCAAAGATACGTGTACAAATATCACCCTTCTCATCATAAGCTAGTCCCATGTACAGTGGTCTTACACCATAAGGATCACGAGCAACAACGACACGATTACGCTTCTTATCAACAATAGCGATCGCAAAAACACCATCCAAGGAACGAAACAAGGACTTCAAATTATCAGTATACTTATTGTAAAGATGACCAATTACTTCGCAATCGCTGCCTGATAACGTAATAATCTCATGCTCCTCTTTTAGTTTATCTGAATTGTAGATTTCACCGTTACACATCCAGTGAATACCGTATGATGACCACGGTTGCATCCCTAGAGGATTCAAACCATTGATTGCCAGACGTGTAAATCCCATTTGCGCCAAGCCACTGATATCAATAAGCCGTGATCCTTCCGGACCACGCGCTGTCAACTTTCTGAGTCCATCTTCTGGTTTCATGGCGATAAGCCTATTTCCCAAAAGCATCCAAATTCCACACATTCTTTCTTAGAAAAAATATAAGGAAAATACAGAATGGACGCAAGCGATATCATCAAGAAATTACAGTCACAGGCGCAATATAGATTTTACAAGGAAACACTTACTGTAAAAGCCCCCACTGTAAATATAAGCACCTGCGGGGCGATCATTCCCGCAGCGAACGGCGTGACCGTGAATTTTCCTAACTATGTAGAAAAACAGCTTTTGTTTCAGGGCAAGCTTTACTGCAGCTCATGTACAAATTCATGTGGGTGCTGAGTTCATTTTGATAAATCGCAGGTTCTTATTGCGTGGGAGGAAACTATGAACCCTTTTATCATAGAAACTCGTTTTCATTGTTGAAGTTGATGGGGGCGCGGCATTCTTATACGCCTGTGTAAGATGTTCTGAAAGTGTAGCTGCAGATTCTTTTAGTCGAACACTGATCCAGAGTGAGTCATCCAGGGGAACAGTTTCAAAGAATCCAACGTTATTTTCAACGATGCGACGCTTATACTCTAGTTCAGAGAATCCTTCCTTTAATAGTGACTCTAAGTCTTCGACTGACATTCTAGTGTGGTAAATAACTACGTTGTTTCTATTTCAAATTTACCGGATGGTTATAGTAAGAAGGATGAATCTGAATCTAGATGGACCTCTTTATGAGCTCGTATCACGAGGAAATAAAGATGTATACTTTCAAGAAGATTCTGCTGATGCGCAAAGTCTTTTTGATAATCGATATGGACCTACGGCGCCAGTCATTCATGAATTGCGGCGTCTCCCACCCCTGAATTCTGTGGAGTTTGGACGCTCTTCTGAATTTCAACTAGAGGTGGCTGGAGACTTCATTGTATCGCCAACACTCGTCATTGACTTGCCCTCATGGCTACCGCCAAATTATGTTGGGCTCAACGCTAGGGGCGTTGTTCAGGATACGGGCGGGGTCTCCTATGGATATACAAACGGTATCGGTTATTTCTTATTTGAGAAAATACAGGTTCTCCAAGACAATATTCTGTTACAGGAATTCAGCGGGGATGCTCTCTGGATTCAGGGGAGAGCGCGCGGGTCTCTAAATTCGGCTTTCTTGGAGGATACGCTCTTAGGTGTACACGACGGATCCCCACTTTCTATCGGTCGTAACGCCACGCCTGGTCGGTTGCGGCTGCCTTTGCCGCTCATTGGCTGCCAGGGTCTCGAAGAAGGCGGGTTTCCATCAATCTGTTTGCCAAATCAACAGTACAAGGTGCGTATCTGGCTACGGAAACTCGAGGATCTTGTGGAGGCGAGTGACGGAAGGGAAAAACCTGCACCCTGGGGCTCTCCGCTGCGAGTTCAAACAAAGAAAGGCGGCGACTTTACGTCATTTACAGCCTTGGATCGACTCCTCATTGGAGCTCCTACAATTTATTTGGAGACACGCCACGTCTATACGAACGATGAGACACGCGCAGCCCTTCGGGCATCCTCGCTTGATATTCCCTTTGAACGCATCTACGAGAATGTGTTTTCGCAGAATCCCCAGGATTATGCCGCGGCTGCGCCGTTCTTGACGCGTATCTTGGATGCCACACACCCCTGCTCACGGATTATTCTGGCATTCAGAGCCTGGGCGGATCTGAGAGCGAATCGACTTTGGAAACTCCAATCCGATTCTGCGACGGGCGACTACTATTCTGGACTCAAACTTCTCATTGCGGGGCGGGATCGCACGCAATTGTGGAGTCCTCTTGTTTGGAATAACCTGGACAATTATGTTAAAGAGGAACGTGATTCAGGTATGCGCCTCGCGACGATCAATTTCGGGTTCGGTGAAAAGAAGGGTGTGCGGATGCCAACGTATAGTAGGCAACCCGACGGCACAATTAACTTTTCTACGGCAGATAAACCGACTCTTTTTATGCAGCTCACCGACATAATAAATGGCACGAAACGTTCAGAGCTACGCGTCCTTGTAGAAACATGGGCTGTTTTCTCAGTGTCGGATGCTCGTGGTGGATTAAAGTTCGGTAACTAAGTAAAGCAATGAGCCGACCGCGTGGCGATATAACAACACTCTTGGACCTCACCGATCGTGATGACCAAGATTCCTATTTTTTTCCTGTAGATCCCGCTGTGTCATGGTTTACACGCGGTGCAAAGAGACGCTATACACCGTTTGTACCCTGTATTCAAGAGTTCGCATATCGTGGTCCCGCCTCCTTCGGACAACGCATCTCCTTTGACCTCAAAACACAGACCTCAGGTGATCTGGTACACGCTGCCTTTCTCCAAATTAAGCTGGCGCATTGGCTGAACTTATCTGCACAGCTACAGCTCGCATCGGGCACATACGAATATGTAGATCCTGAAAAGGCATGGTTCTACGCAAACTCCCTTGGGACTGCACTCATACAAAAAGCAGAGCTGGAGATTGATGGCGATACAATTGAAGAGATCGATGCTGATTTCATGAATGTCTTTAGTACTCTTTTTCCCGATCTGAATACACAAGTCGGCACGGCTGTAGACGGTATCGGTGCTGTATCGATCGATTCACTCAAAAGCTGGTCACCAAGGCGTGTCTTTCCGACCGAGGATGGATATATTCACTGTCCACTCGTCTTTTACTTCATGCGGACGCGCCTCAAAGAGTTTCTGCCACTTATGGCGTGCAGGGAAGGATCTGTGCGACTTCATATCACGTTTCGCCCTTTAGCTGAGGTGGTCCGTCAGGCAAGGGGGTACCGTGATTCCTGTACCTCCGTACCACTTGACACCGTTGTGTCAGTTTATGACAGATCTTACCCTTTCGATAAGCCTGTAGATATCACAGTATCAACAGCCGAGCCCATGTTTGAAAGTGTCCGGCTGGTCACCTACGGGGCTCTTCTAGATGGTGCCGTTCGTGAAAAAATGTATAGAGAGCCCTTTGAACTCATGCACCGCGAGGTGCAGACCTTCTATTTTGCCGAGCCGCTCAAATATGCCGTCGTCAAGGCGGGGGCGGATTCTGTGATTCGTGTCCAGCTTCCTCTTGAAGCGAATCATCCGATTGAAGAGATTATCTGGTTTATTCGTCGCAAGGAGGTCTCACAGAACAATGAATGGACGAATTACTCGGGGGTCTTGGAGCGTGAATACGATCCGGTCTACAATACACGATCGGGTCTTCTCACATGGGCAAAGATCCAGGCTGATGGAATTGATGTAATTTCTGCAGAGGAACAGTATTTTCGCCAACAAATCGCAGCGTCTCACCGCGGCGGGATTACCGCGTTCAATTCATTTCTCTACGGCTACTCATTCGCGCGCCGCCCATCCGAACTTCACCAGCCCTCAGGTTCCATAAATGCCAGCCGTCTCCAAAGTCTGCGACTTGTCTTAGATATTCAGCCGCCCGGAGGATCTTTCGGAGGTGAATGGGAGATCAAAGTCTTTTGCCTCGGGCTCAACTGGCTACGTTTCCAGAATGGCTTAGCCAATCGTATGTTTGAGGACTAAAGGTAAAGGTCCAAACAGTAGAATAGTATGGTGGCTGCTCTTTTAAAAATCGTTCATACGGGCATCCAGAATGAACGACTTTTACCTCTGCGTGGACAACCTGCACTTTCCTTCTTCAAAAAAGCCTTCGTAAAGGCTGGGCGGTTTACAACATCCTGGGTTCGGCTCGACTTTGATACTGCGCCTTCACTTGGTGCATCGGCAACAGTGAGTCTTCCTCGTCAGGGACAGCTCTTATCTCGACTGTATTTGGTAACTACCATGCCTGATATTGCCGCGGTTCAAGCTGCTGCAGCTTCCACACCTGGCTTTCTCGGTCCACGATTTGGCTGGACAAACAGTCTCGGTCATGCTCTCCTTGGCGAGGCGACTCTTGAAATTGGAGGGGCTCGAATCGAAAGTCTGAATGGTCGGCTCTTAGAAGTCCTGGATGAATTTGGTACTCCTCTTGAAAAGGTGACGGCTGCGAACAGTCTTTTGTGCCGGAAAGATACTGGGTTTGGAGTTGGCAGCTTCGGTTCTACCGTTGGTACACCAACACAGGTTGTTACACCCTTACCCTTTTGGTTTGCCAATGGTGATCCTGGTGCTGTTCTGCCGATTGACGCAATCAGTGCCGATCTCGTGCGACTGAAGATCTCATTTGCTCCTGTGGGGTCATTGTACGTGTCATCGGCACAACAGACATTTGATCCCGTTGCTTCAGTAGCGGGTTCAGCATATTATCCGCTGGCAGGTGCCTCGTTTTACAAGGCGGATCCTGTTGGTCCTATGATCTATGGACTCAATGGAAATCCTGACGCTGGACTTCGGGCAAGTGTGATTTCTAATATTACAATGCCAACGACTTTCAGTCTTGGTGATACATACGTCATGGCAGAATACATCTATTTGGATAAGGTGGAGGCGAATCGTTTTCGTATCTCAGATTTCCAATATCCTGTGATACAACACTATTCCCTTGATCCGTTTGAGACGAGAGCACAGGCTCAGCTCACAGCTCTCTTACGCGTACCCAATCCTACACGCGATATGTACCTTTATGCCCAGAGACCTGAGGCGGTCGCTTATAATGCGCCATTCTTAGCGACACGCGACTTGAGTGGTGCAGGAGTTTCGGTTGCGCCCTGGTGGTCAGATGCGCAAGGTTTGAGCCCCTTGGTTCCTGGTGATTATGTTCCTGCTTTTTCTACACGCGATTCTGAGCCACTTCAGTCTATAAAGCTGGTCTATGAAGGTAAATTGACGCGATATGAAACTGCGGCACCCTCGTTCTTTCGTAGTATTCTACCGTCACTCATGCAGAGAAAATCACCGTGGCTCCATCGCTACTATTACAATTTGTCGTTTGGAGTTCAGAATGGGCTCTTTCCACCGTCCTTGCCTAGCGGCGAGGCGAATCTAGATAAAGTTCAGCGCGTTGAGTTACAACTGGGATTCAAACCAATGCGCGGATCTGTAAATCCAAATGCGGTTCCTCGCTACAATGTGTATGTGTTTGTACAGACATACAATGTATTCAGAGTCTACGGAGGGCGTGCAGGACTTTTGTTCGGATATTAAATAATAAATTTGATTGTATTTTATAGTTTAAGGTAGTTTAGAATCAGTATGACGAATTCTAAACTATATTGTAATAAGTGTGGCGAACGATGGAGACCTGATCATGATCCATGTAGATCTAAGACAGATCCTGTCTTCTTAAGAATTCATTTGAATGAAAAAACAATATCAATTGGATATCTCTGTGAGGATGAGAGTGTACGAGAACTTTTTCCAGAATTTTATGATACTTACTTAACGATCGACGAGTGGAAGAAAAAGCATATGATAGAGGGCGCTTTATTTCATAAATAGGGTCTAAAAAATTGACGACGGTTTATGCCTAAATTTTTGCATACAATGAATAATCTTCCTCTTCCCCCGCCTCCACCTTTGTCCACTGCGCCACCTCTGCCGCCGCCGCCACCTCTATCAAGCGCGCCAACGCTGCCACCTCCGCCGCCTTTGTCATCTGTCAAGAAGCCGCGTGTATTCAAGCTTGCACAAGATATCACCGAGCCGAATGTCGCACCAGCATCTGTTTCTGAACCTATTGCAGAGCCTATTCCTGACTCTGTTGCAGCGGCTATTGTTGAAACTACTATTCCGTCAGTTGCTGAATCTGCTACCCAGAATTCTTCTGAATCTGTTGCTCAACACGTATCATTTGCCGAACCTGTTGCAGAGCCAGTCCCTGAGTCCGTCGCTGAGCCTGCTACTGAGCCAGCCCCTGAGCTTGCTGCTGAGCCCGTTGCCGAGCCAGTCTCTGAGCCCCTTGCCGAGCCTCCTGCTGAGCTAATCTCTGAGCCTAAGAATATTCAGCCTCAGGGAGAAATGTGGAGAGGAATTGAACTACCCCCTCTTGTAAATACAGAGGAGGAAAATGCCCCTTCAGTAAGACCTGAAATTAATCTGCATGACATGCCACCCCTTGAAGATGAGGGTGATGATAATGATGATATGCCAGAGCTTGATCAGGGCGAAAATGAAGAGGCTGATGATGAGGAAGAGGCTGAGGACGAGGCTGCGGAAGAGGAAGAGGCAGAGGAAGAGCCTACTGAGCAGCAGCCCTCCCAAGAGAACACAGCTGAAGAGCCAGTAGAGGATGAGGACTGCCAGTTTCTTCACAATGAGAATGAGGTTGTGGAGGGCGAACTTGCATCCTTTAGTCAGAAAATCTACGATAGGCTCCAGACAATTAACAACTTTATATTTGCGGTAGGTGTAGGTTTTGCACTAGGATTCATTATTATCAATGCCTTTAAGAATGGATCTGTAAATAATCTGAATGAGCTCTAAAAACAAAAAATGGAGTTAAACGATTTCATCCAATAAAGTATAGATGACTTTTTCAGAATCCTTAGAAGGATCTACATCCTTATTGAAAAAATCAACTGTTCTTTCTATGTATACTCTTAACGCCGATTTAACTTATGTACCTGAAACGTTCTATGAAAAAATAAATCAGTCATTTAAAACAAAGTCTCAAGAGCATGATGCGCTTATTAAAATCATTTTTTCACACTGGCTGCAGTCTAGAAGTAATGTAAATGCTGCTCAAAGTGGATATATCATATTTGTATCAAAAAACTCGCCTGTTTTTATTTTAGAGAATTCGTACTTATCTCGTTCAGCACATTCTTATTGTGAAATCATTAATCTGGATACTATTGTACTAGATGCACCTGAAGTTTCATTCTACTGGATGTCTGTCGTGCTCATCTGCATGGGTATCGTCTATATAATTATGCTCCTCCTCTGAATCATCAGGAAGACTTGATGGTCCAAGACCATATTCCTTGTCAAACTTCTCACGACTGATTTCGTGAGAAATTTGCCATCTATACTCATGCTCCTCTTCTGCCAGACTCGCCTGCCGTTCCGCCTGTGCCTTTCGCTCAGATAGATACTTGAGTCGCCCATATTGCGAAATGGGAAGAAGATCATACTGCTGGATGGGCTTTGGCTGTTCAATAACACGGCGAGAAATATTGTTCTGTTCGTCATTCTTGATGGCAGTAGCAAGTCGGGCAGCGAGTGAGGGACCTTGCTGCTGCTGTTCCGTGCGTAACTTAACGGGAGATGCTGTTTTAAGAGGGGGAAACTCCTCGTCGATTGTCTTCTTCTTTCCATAAAATATGGGTCGCTCCTGTGGGCGATGTTGCGACCACTCCCTAAAACCTGAGTTGTTCATTTTAGTCTGTGCGTTCGATGTACCCCTTCCTAAGGGCTGCACCCATCAATTTTTCGCCAGGATAAAATTGGACAGTTTTTTAGGTGGAGTCTAGGTTAGAATGGCACTGGTCATTGTAGAAAGTCCAGCAAAGTGCAAAAAAATCCAAGGTTTCCTTGGTGAGGGTTGGAATGTCATCGCCAGTATGGGTCACATTCGTGCCCTCGAATCTGAGCTGGATGCCATCGGCTTGGATCGCGATTTTGATGCCCGCTTTACCTTTCAAAAGGAGAAGGCAAAAGCGATTCAGGGAATTAAGGCTGCTGCGAAGGGCATCAAAGAAATTTATTTGGCAGCAGATGATGACCGCGAGGGTGAAGCCATTGCCTATAGCGTGGCGGTTCTACTTGGTCTAGACCCAAAGACAGCGAAGCGAGCCGTTTTCCATGAGATTACAAAGGCAGCTATCACAAAGGCGGTAAGAAACCCGCGACTTCTCGACATGAATAAGGTAGATGCACAGCAGGCGCGGGCTATTCTTGATATGATGGTTGGCTTTACCATCAGTCCGCTTCTCTGGACCTATGTAGGAAATGCGCTGAGTGCTGGGCGCTGTCAGACACCTGCGCTTCGCCTTGTCGTTGAGAGAGAGAAACAGATCCAAACGTTCACCAGTGAAACGACATGGAAGCTCTGCGGGCTGTGGAAAAAGGGATCGCTGTCACTGAATGCGACTCTTGTCGATGATCTAGACGATGAGGAGTCCGCTCGCAATTTCTTAGAGAACATCCACAATGACGCGGGTGGAACTATATCCAGCATGGTCACAAAGCCGTGGGTGCATTCTGCACCGAAGCCGCTTATTACGAGTACACTACAACAAGAGTCCTCTGCCCGTTTCAGTTGCAATCCCAAGAAGACCATGATGATTGCGCAGCGTTTGTATGAGGCAGGTCACATTACTTACATGAGAACGGACCATGCTATTCTCTCTGAGGAGGCGATCGTGGCAGCAAAAGAGCTTATACAAAAGGAATTTGGTGGTGCCTACGTGGCGGATGAGACTGTAAAGAAGAGTGGGACGAAGGGTGACGTGAAGGCACAGGAGGCGCATGAAGCGATTCGCCCGACGCATTTTGAGACTGTTGATCTACCATCAACGGAAGATTGGTCGGCGGTAGACAGAAAGATCTATAAGCTTATCCGCGATCGTGCTCTTCAGAGTGTCATGACACCCTGCAAGGGTGATGAGCACACTGTGCTGCTTCTCGCTGATGGTGATCCGTCTGAATTCCCGTGGTCAACCAAGTGGAAGCGCACAACCTTCCTTGGTTGGAAACGTATTGGCGCGGCTGAGGCGAATTTGGATGGTGAAGATGAGGGGAGCGAGGAGGATTCAGAGGCGACATGGGCTCTGGCTACGGCTCTACGACTAGGTGACAAGGTGAAGTGGACTTCACTCGAAGCGTTTCCCATTGTTACCAAGCCACAGGGTCGTTTTAATGAGGCAACTCTTGTAAGAGAGCTGGAAAAGAAAGGAATTGGTCGCCCCAGTACCTTTGCCATGCTGATTTCAACGATCATGGACAAGGAATATGTAAAAAAGGAGACTTATCCTGCTCGTGAAATAAAGATCAAGCATTTGCTGCTTAGCGTGCTTGGACAAGAAGTTCCAACTGAGATTGAAAAGGTGAAGAAGATCGGTGCAGAAAAGGACAAATTAACGCCCACGGATCTGGGTGTTCGTATTCTAGACTTCTGTCTTCGTGAATTTTCCGGTCTCTTTGATTATGCTTTCACGAGCCGCATGGAGGCGCGACTTGATAGTATTGCTGAAGGCAAGGAGCCTTGGAAGCAACTCTGTAGAGATACGTGGACTTCTTACAAGGATACAGTGGCTCGACTGAAGAAGGATGGTTCATCGGCGGCGGCAAATAGTCGGGTCAAGGAGTTTGAGGGTGGACTGAAGGCTGTTCTTTCAAAGAAGGGTCCGATTCTCTTGAAAGAGGATGAGTCAGGAGATAAGGAGAAGACACAGTTCTTTGGATGGATTGAGGGACTGAAGTTTGAGGATATGACTGCAGAGATTGCTGCGAAATTTGTGGAGGAAAAGGGTAATGCTTCAGTGGGTGCGTGGGGGGAATATGAGGGGGAGCCTATTGTTCTCAAGTCTGGTCCCTATGGTAAATATTACAAATGCGGAACGGTATGTATTCCTGCGCAGGAGGGGGACACTGTTGAGGCGGTTCAGGGACGATTGGATGCTAAGAAGAATTCAGTGCTTCATACCCTGGGAGATTTTGAATTTCGCACTGGACAATACGGTGTTTTCATGTTTAAAAAGACTGTCGCGAAAGGAAAGAAACCTGCCTTTGTTGGGCTGCCTGAAGGCTTGGACCCCAAGCTCTTAACCGAGGAAGCGGCTATACGGATTTACCAAACGGGGCTTCAGCAAAAGGCGCGTTCAAAGGCAATTGGTGGTTCTGGGGATGGTGAGGCTAATACTGGTGGTGGTGGTGGTCGTGGTGGTCGTGGTGGCTTTGGAGGAAGGGGGCGAGGTCGCGGTCGGGGTCGGGGACGCGGCGGCAGCGTTTCATAAATAAATTCCTCTAGAATAGAGGATTATGTCAGGTCAAACAACACCTACAGAAAATCGCTCCAGATCAAATTCGGTAGATATATCTGGAAATACGACATCACCCACGCGTAAGAGATTTTTGAATGGTTGGGCTAAGGAGCAAGAAAACCTCATGGCAGAATGGGCAGATAAGGCTGCCTGCTATCGTTGGTTGCATGACAAGTGCGAAAAGCAGTATTCCAGTCTAAATATGTCAATTACAATTCCAGTTATTATCTTATCAACCTTGACAGGAACCGCCAACTTTGCGATAGGCAGTTTTATTCCTCCTAACAGCAATGAACTCAAGAACTACGTCAGCGCGGGCATCGGAGTCATCTCTATTTTTGCTGGTATTCTTACCACACTTGGCAATTTCTTGCGCTATGCGCAAGGAAGCGAGGCACATCGCGTCGCTGGAATTGCCTGGGGCAAGTTTCAGAGACAAATTGCAGTTGAACTCGCCATCAATCCTATTGAGCGAATTGATGCAATGGACTTTTTAAAGATCTGCCGTGCGGAGCTTGACCGTCTTATCGAACAGTCTCCACCGATTCCTGATAAAGTGATTGAAGAGTTTGAGAAAGAATTTAAGAACCAGCCCGATATTAAGAAACCTGAAATCTGTCATGGTCTTGAACATACGCGCGTCTTCGAAGATCGTGGGGCGCGTCTGCGTATGCTCTCTGGTGAGGCGGCACTCATGCTCATGCACAAGAAGAAGGCGATGCGCGAAGCCATTGTGCCCGATCTCGATAAGATGATTAAGAAGGCAGTTGATCAAAAAATATACGATATTTCAGGCGCCGTGGCTGAGGCGATGAGACGACCTGAACCAGTAGAAGAAGAAGATAATGAGGCGATTGACTGGGTCAAATTAATTCGCGCCAAGAATGCTCAAGCTGACGCCGTACTTAAAAAAATACAAACTCGCTCAGCACGTAATGTACTACTTTCAGATGTTCATATTGATGTAGTCGGACAGGGAGGGGAGGATAGACATATTTATTCTGAACCTGGTGAGGAGGCAAAGACTTAAGAAATAGTTTGCTTCCAGATGTCAGTCAGTGAAATGTTCGTGCCATCCGAATTTCTCTTGTAAACATCATTCCAAGCATTTTCCGTATTGAATGGTTCAGACGGTATGACCTTAAAATGCTTATTCAACTCCTTCAGGAAGGCGACGGGAGGCGAGGAGGTGCCTGTATAGAACTTAGTCTTATCCCAGGACGGTTGAATGGCAGGAATACCATTTTGATCTCTCACGACAGTTCCGTATGCTGTAGGATGCCTGTCGGTACTTGCTGTAATCAGCACAGTACCGAAGGGCAAATAATTTGTCTCTTGAGTAATCTTCTTAAAGTTGCGGGGATTGAAGACCTTGAACTTCTTGCTCACCTTTTCAGCAGGTGGCACTTCAGGCTCCTGAGCCTCTTCTGCGGCAGGCACCTGAGGCGGCTCAGGCACCTCAGGCGTAGGAATTGAGTTCAGAATAAAGCGCTGACAAATCGCAGCGACTTCGCGAGTCCCTATAGACTTGGCAAATACTTCAAGTGTGGTATAGAGAGCAAGGTCCATTTTTTACTCATTTTTATCAAAAACGCACTGGTTCAATTTTTATTTTCTAAGTATCGACACTTCATAGTTTTTCTTAATACGTTCAAGCTGCTCAGATGGAGCATTTTGTAAAGCCTTGTAAGCAAATTCAGCAGATTCTTCAAACTTACCTAAATAATAACAATGAATGGCAAACTCGTCATAAAAAGCATAGTTATGGACATGATCATCAAAGAACAAGAATGCAGGGTCGACCTTTTTAACCGATTCCTTATTTGAAACATAGGCAAGAGCATGTGCCTGTAAACTCCATAAATCTTTTGAACGGGTGTATCGTAAAACTTCATAGGTGGCTTCTAGGCGCTTGGGGCAGACAGAAAGCGCTCTCCATGCAAGTTCAAATTTCTTTTCAAGAGAATCAGTAATTTTAATCATATTGTACAGACTCATATATCTTTCTTGATACCAGCCGCTCATAGTATCAGCTCTCTTTGAATACCAAAAATATGCCTTCTCAAGATTACCATAATCTCGCCAGCTTTGCGCGGCATAGAACATCGATCTTTCACTGGTGGGATTTACTTGTAGTTCCTTCTCCAAGAGTTCAGCATCATTTTTATACTTGTTAGGATCTTTACTCCTGGCTCCTTCTGTGCGTGCGTCAATGTATAGATCGTCCAGAAGAACTATCTTCTGATTAACAACTTCAGGGCAGTCCGCATACTCATGAACAACTCCTATATAACGCCACGGACGAGCATTATTAAAGAAGGAATATCTATAGTATGTAGAATTGCCTCTTTTTATTGTTAAATTGTAGCAGTCGACGTTCTTGTATAAAACGGGTCTCTCCTCTTTTTTCTTTCCTTCAAATCCTTTCAGAATATCATCCGCATCAAACATAAAGCTCCAGTGGGCGCGGGATCTGGCAAATTCAAGAGCTTCCGTGCGATTATGTCCAAAGTTTACCCAGGGGCGCTCGTAAAGTACTCCAGAGACACCAAATTCTTCTGTTATTTCTTTTATTTTGGTCATGGTGGAATCCGTGGAGCCAGTGTCAACAATACACCAGGTGTCTACAAATGGCAATACAGTTGACAGTGAGCGACGAATTACCTCTTCTTCATTTTTTACAATCATGACAAGACAAATCGACATTTTCTTTTTCTAGTTCTAGTTCTACTATTTTTACAACTTTAGACACTTTCACTAGCTGCCTTTTTTTTAGATGTAAGACATACAAAAAAAAGTTTGCTCCCAGTGGGGATTGAACCCACGACTTCGGCGTTGCATTTAGTATATTGTAAACAATATAAGCACCACGCTCTACCAACTGAGCTATGAGAGCAAGGGGCGCTAGTTTTACGAAACTAGCAAAACGTGTGCCTCAACTGGGGATTGAACCCAGGACCTACCGCTTACAAAGCGGGTGCTCTACCACTGAGCTATCAAGGCATCCTGCTCCTGGTGGGGATCGAACCCACGATCTTCCGCTTAGAAGGCGGACGCGTTATCCACTGCGCTACAGGAGCGTGATCATAAGTATGACGCGCCGCGAATCAAATTTTTAAAATTTCGTTTATACAGAATCTACACAGTACTCGCTCATCCTCTTCTGGGTTATACTCTGTAATGAGCTACCCGCATTCCCTACAGTTTTCATCCAAGGTTAGATCTGGTATCTTCATTGCCTCTCTCAGGTCCGCATGCCTCGTGTTGTAGCGTTCCTCAAGCTCTGCGCAAATGTGCTGGAAGAGTTGATTGCGTTGTGCTTTTGTAAGATGAAAGGAATTACGCGCTACAACTGTGAAGATATCTTCCAAACTATACGTCGTTTGTGTCTCCACAGGGATCTTATGAATTTCAATGTGAATCCCCTTTTCGATGTACAAGATACTAGGTCCATTCTTTGCTTCTGGTACATCTATCTCATTGCATGTCTTCAAACCCTTGTTCTCGGGCAAGTGTGACCATTCTTCTGCCTCCGCAAGGATTTCTTTATGTTTTATCTTCACTGCCTGCACCGCATCCTCGTATCGTGTGTAGGCTGTGAGGTACTGCTCTCCATTTTCAACGACTGTATAGATGTACATTTTTGTGGTGTGTGATGTGTGGTGTGCTTTTGTGTTGTGTCGTGCTTCAAATTTTTAAAAAAAGTATTGGTTTACCGATTGCGGGGCTCGAACCCGCGACATTCGGCTTAAAAGGCCGACGCTCTACCAACTGAGCTAAACCGGTTACTGGGAGCCTATCTTGTCCACCAGGTGCTTTTTGTAAAGAAGCACCAAACTTATTGCAAGGAATGGGATTCGAACCCATGCGTTTTTCAACAGCAGGTCTTGAATCTGCCTCCTTAACCGCTCGGACATCCCTGCTCTTAGTGTTTTTGAAGAGAACTACCAAACTCTTTTACGTACAGCGGGAATCGAACCCGCGTCATGGGTGTGGAAAACCCGCATTCTACCACTGAACTATGCACGTTGAAAGCAGGCTCCATTTAAATAAGGTATATTATTTGGTTGCTGTTTGGAGCCTTGAGATCGTGATGATCACCAGGTGCTTTTTGACAAGAAGCACCAAACTTATTTTCCGATACCGGGAGTCGAACCCGGGTCAAGGCTGTGAAAGAGCCCTATCCTGACCGCTAGACTATATCGGATCCTATGCTGGTTTTGGAAAGACCAGCCGAACTTTTACTAGGAATGGGATTCGAACCCATGCGTTTTGCAACAGCAGATCTTAAGCCTGCCTCCTTAACCAACTCGGACATCCTAGTTATCTGCTTTCGCACGAGGCGCTACTGGGGATCGAACCCAGGTTAAGAGGTTTCTGCCTTGTTCAAAGCCTCCTGTCCTGACCACTAGACTATAGCGCCGCCGCCCCGCAGGGCACCATACCCTAAGCCCCCAGCTCGAATCAATTTTTGGTTTTTTCGCCGAAAAATTGACGTTGTAAAATGACAGAGGATTTGCACAGATGACACCATCCCCCCTTCGCTATCCAGGAGGAAAAACGCGGGCAATTAAGATTCTTGAGCCTCTCGTCAAACAACGTTTTCCAACACAAAAAATGATCATCTCTCCTTTTCTGGGCGGGGGATCGTTTGAGCTTCACATGCTGGGGCTCGGGTACAAACTGAATACGAATGATCTCTTTAAGCCTCTGTACACATTTTGGCTCATGTGTATGCAGCAGCCTGCTGAATTGCAGACACTTATAAAAACATATATGCCTATGACTAAAGAGAAATTTCTTCAGATTCGTACTAGCATTGTTACAGATACAGTACCGCTGAGCATAGCTGCCAAGTATTTTGTAATTAATCGCTCTTCCTTTAGTGGATCTACCTTCTGTGGAGGCTATTCTGCCGAGTCTGGTGAAAAACGATTCACGGAAAATTCGGTACGAAAAATCGGAGCTCTAGATCTGTCTGGACTGACTCTGGAAAATAAGGACTGTCTTGACTTCATTCGGTCGCATCCTCAGACAGCCGACACAATGTTGTTTCTAGATCCTCCTTATTACATTAGCACATACATCTATGGGCGAGATGGTGATATGCACGAGGGATTTAATCATGCTGCTCTAGTTGATCTCTTGAAGGAGCGTACTGACTGGATTCTTTGTTATAATGATTGTCCATATATCAGAGAACTTTACAAGGGTTACAAAATAGATACAGTATCTTGGGCGTATGGTATGAATTCCACCAAAAAATCTTCTGAGATTCTTATCTTTCCCAACTAAGACGAGCAAGAGTAGGTGGAAACGGTCCATTCATGAGGCAGAACGGCGAGGCGGGCAGAGTTTTTTTATTGTAGTTTAGAGCCGCCATCACAGTTCCAGGTACAGGACCATGATGACGCTTACAGCGAATGCGGAGACGGGTTGTACAGGAGAAGAGTGGAACTCCGAAGTTGCAGGGATCTCTACCTGTATGGTACAGACCCCTCCCCTCGATCTGAATATAGTGTGTTCCCTTCTGCTTATAAAAGTCAGCAACAGTTGTTGCGGCAGCGTCTATGTAGATATCGCGGAAGGAGGCGGCTTCCTTCTCCCATGTTTCTTTCGTGCGGTCACCTCTGATAAAGGAGGGGATGCGTCCCTCCCAGAGGACGAAGTTGGGTGGGAGAAGTGCCTTGTGAATCTTCGTGCGATCATCATCTGGAAGTTGCAGCGAGCCATTGATGAGAGAAAACTTTCTCTGCCCACCCTCTGAGGCATTGAGTGTCTTTGCCTCTAGACCGTATGAAGCACCCCGAAAGCGAAAGGGAACATCGATGCCCTCATCTGCGCCAGCCGAGACGGCGTCAAAGGCACAGAGACACTCGCCGTTCTCAACGTCATACGTGCGCTTGAGAGCTTCCAAGAGACCTCCTTCGAATTGCATACCCGATTTGAATGAATTGGCTCCTCGCTTAATCATTTTGTCTGCCTTACTGTATGTAAAAATATGTTCAAATTTACTTGGAGGTCAAGCTGAGAAGAAAGGGCGCTTGTCTTCTGGTATTGTACGTATGAAAGCTAAGATTCATCCACCGATTTCCCATACAGGTTATATATGTGTTTGTTTCATAGAATCCGTTTTTCTTATACCAGGCAATTACGTGATCACTTGGGACCGGTACAAGAATAAGCGAACTATGCTTGGCAATACAGTTTCTCAGAACTGAGTGTAAGAGTTGAGTCCCCAATTTATATTTTTGGTAGTAGGGGCATATTGCAATGAAGTTGAGTTTTCTCTGGTAATCAACCAGGGCAAACCCCACGAGCTCATTGTAGTGTGTATACATTCCCAGGCTTTCATCTCTGATTCTTGTTTTCCAAGCAAGGGCGAAATCAGAGAATTCACTGTAATCAAATACGTCAAGAAAGATTTCTTTTGCTGTTCGGTAATCAAGAAAGCCCAGCGGCTTCACTTTGTACTTCATGGTTTCTACTCATTGAACAGTTTTTGCCTTCCTTTGGCGCCATTTGTCAATTTTAATATTTACAGTAAAAATTTTATCTTTTGTTTAGTTTTTCTATTGTGAGAGTTTTCTTACCACGCGCTATTATCGACAGGTGGCTTATAATTCTTAGGTGGCTCCCGCCCACTCTGCAGAAGTGCAGCATTACATGCCAGATGTACTGCCTTCTGCAACCACTCACGGTCCTTATTTCTCTTGTACTCATTTGTAATATAGCGGAGAGCATTTAGCTCCTGAATCGTGATCTCCTGCAGAGTCATAAAGTTCTTCAACTTTGTCTCCACCTGGGAGATTTGGATCCGACAAAGAGTCAGTTCACTGTAGGCTTCCTTGAGCTTATTCTTGGTCTGGACACGACCGCCGCCCTCCTTCGCGGGTTTTGCCAGCTCTGCCTGCAGCTCGGGGATTCGCTTCTCGAGAGCCTTCTGCTCCTTCACGAGTTCAGCCAGATCGAGGCGACTCTGTGTCACGTCATAATCATAAAGCGTCTCGTTACTTTTGAATGGCAGGTTCTTCCAGCCACTTGCCTCATCAGAGAGAATCATCTCGACTGTAGGCTGATGAAAGCCAGTTGGTTGAGTTGCAGCGATCTGCTCCTCGAGAGAAATAGTCTTCATTTCGAAAGGCATCTTGTTTCAGGGGTACTCATTACTCGAGCGAGGACCTCATCAATTTTACAGGTTGCATAAAAAAGTTTTTCTTGTGGTTGTGGTTTTGGTTGTGGTTTTGGTTGTGGTTTTGGTTGTTCTGGTTTAAACAGTCATGGGATCGGCAACAGTCGTGGGATCGGCAACAGTCGTCTCCGCTACTGGAGCCTTCTTTGCCTTGCGGCAGGTGAAGCAGCGCTTGGGCGGGGACCACTTGTTTGCTGCAAACTGCTTCTGCGAGCCAACGCTAAAGATGAAGGAGGACTTGCAGTCTGCACAGCAGAGATCTATCGGCTGCGGCTGCGTCTCCTTCTTCAGCTGGAGGCAAGGGGGACAGCGCTTGCGTGGCTGCATACCCTCTGCAAGGAAGAGCTCCTCCTCCTTCTGAGCAAAGAAGAACTCAGTTGAGCAGTCGCAACAAACGATGTTGCGACCCGCAGGCGGCAGCGGCACATACTCAGCCTCTGGCTCGTAACGCTTGATCTTCATCTTCTTATCACGCTTCTTCTGCTCAAGCTCCTCCTGGTGCATCTTTGCTGCCACGATATCGGCAGCTGCCTTCTCAGCAGCATCCCGCTGAGCAATGATCTTCTTTAGCTGTGCCTTAATGGTGACATCATTGGGGCTCTGCTGGAGCTTCTCCTCCAGCGTGACGATGAGCTGCTTAATTGCGAAACTGGACATCTTCTTAGTGTGCGTGATAAGTGGAGCAGTGAAACATAAGGCTCAATTTTACCAGTCTTCTCACGAAAAAAATTTTGTCTTTTGTTTTGTTTTTTGTTTTTTTTTATTTGGTTTTTGTTTTTTACTCGAACTCAGGCTCAGGGACAGAGGCATCAATGGTCTTCTTCACAGGGTCATACATGCCAAGCCAGGCACCAACGCCATCAGGTGTGTAGGCACGCACATGGTTCAGCCCATTGCGGTAGACGATGCGGCTGCTATTGGGCAGCTGCTGCTTCGTGAACGTCTCGTCATCGATATCATCATCACTGACAATGACAGAGGACGGCGCACTCGCAGGCAGAGGGATGGCAGCAGCATTCGTTGCCTTCGCGGTCGCCTTCTTGGCATCACGAGTCGCCTTCGCCTTAGCCGCCCGACGGAGGCGTTCCTCATCTGAGAGCTTCACGCCCTTGGGCGGACCCCGCTTCTTGACAGAGGATGTGGCACTCTCGGCATCAGAGGCAGCCTCCACACGAGCAGACACAGCCTCCACAGGAGCAGACGCAGCCTCCACAGGAGCAGACACAGCCTCCACAGGAGCAGACGCCGCCTCTGCAGAAGCGGCAGCGAGCTTCTTCGCCTCCCGCCCTGCCTTCATCTTGGCAACGCGCTCTGCCTTCTGCTCCTCCGTCATATCTGCCCAGGGATTCTTCTTCACCTTCTTCTCCACAGGCGCAGCATCAGAGGGCTCAGAGACCACAGAGGAGCCAGAGCTCACTGTCTTCTTTGCCTTGAGCTCTGCCTTCTTCGCCTTCTGCTCTGCCTGCTTGGCAGCAATGGCAGGGTCAGCGAGACCACGGAGACGGGCAGCCTCTGCCAGAGCATCACGGTAGATAGGCTCCTTCCCCGTCTGAGGATGACGCCAACCATCTACCTTCATCTGGGCAAGCGTCTCGTGAACCTGCTTGTTCCAGGCGAGAACACCTGCCGAGAGCTCTCGCTTCGGCTTATCCTCCTTGGGCTCAGACGGCTGCATCTTGGCACCACTGAGCTCATTGCGGATAGTAGCGATCTGGCTCTCAAGCTGCTGGAGAGCCGAGAGGAGGCGCTTCTGCTGGTTGCTCGAGATAGAAGACATTTTCGATATCTTGCTACTTTGTTGAGGGGACTGATCAATAGGTCAGTCGTTATTTCAATTTTTTTTTCAATTTGAATGCCCTGTTGATATCGTGATTGACTGACATAGCCGCGCAAATCAATTTGCAGATAAAATTGAAATACACGCGAGAGCACTCAAGAGATGCATAAGATGAGGGGGCGACGCATAAATTCAATTTGATAAAAAAATTGAATTGCGCGGCTACCTCAGTCGTCGTTATCCCCTGGCGGGGTTCTACGAAAGTAGCCGTCCAGGCGCCGATGCGTAGCGGCGATAGCCGAAAGGCACTGCGGACGCCGAAAGCCCTATTAGAGAGTTGCACCAGAGATGACACACGCGAGATGGTCCTGGATGATATACCCAGTAGTGCTTCGGTGGTGTGAAAGCACCTAGACCCACGGAGGGTCCTTCTTTTTTATGTGTTTCTGTTGGGCAGCTAAGTCGGTCAAGTAGTGTAAAATTGAGCTAGTTAACTGAGAAAAACCTTTAACTAAGTAAAGATGTCTTACGCAACCAATCCTGTCGTTACTACTTACCTCGTGAACGCCCTTCTGCCTCAGGCTCCAATGCCACAGGCTCCAATGCCGCAGGCTCCTCAACCTGTAGCAGACGTCATCCGAGCACCTCCGCACCACTACAGCTTCTGGTCAGCCACCCGAGCACGCCGGTTCGCTCGGAAGATACACGGTAACCCCAAGCACCGAGGCACCTACGACCATAATATTCGTCTGATTGCCAGACAGACACATCCTGGTGTAGATGTGCGTCTGTTTATGCAGAAGGTTAATCCAGTACTCTGGTGCCTCAAGATGGGCTGGTCGAAATGGCAGATGGAGAAGCTCATTATTCCTAGAGACCTCCATGAGCTCTGGCAGCGCTGTGCCTACTCTAGCTGTGAGCACTGCCGTGAGCTCGTGCACAAGCACAGTGGTATGCACTTCTACTGGAACTACCCTACTACCTCGAACCCTGTGAAGACCTGCGCGTAAACCGATACAAAGAACAAAAACAAATAAAAACCTTCTTTTTTAGTCAGATGCCCTGCCCCTATGCAAATGCCCTGGGAGTTCCTGGTGAAGGAGTTCATTCAAAGCGTATCTTCGGGCTCGCTCTCTTTGATACAGTCGCAACCATTATACTAGCGATTCTTTTTGCATGGGTATTTCAGATCCCTATCTGGAAATCACTTGTCTTCTGGTTTGTTCTCGGTGAAGTCCTCCACTATGTCTTCGGAACACAGACTGCATTCTTAAAAGCCCTAGGGCTCGCACCCCAGTGTATGTAAAATTGAACATACATACTTACTCTTTATAAGTGTGAATCAAAATGAATCCTCTTCAGAAACAGTTTCTTCGCTTCGCTCTTGCCACGTTTAAGAGCCTCCCTAAGGATAAGCGCATCGTCGTCGAGCAGAGCCTTGATGAGATGTATGTAAAGCTGACAGTTATCCCGATACAGAAGGCATTCAGGGAGAAGTATCCGCCCCATGATACTTCTCGTCAGTTCTGCCCGAATCCCCTCGATTGCCACTTTGAATATGGAAAGACACCGTATCTGCAGGATGGCTACTGTCCCATCTGTGATGATAGTTGCTTTTGTCACTACTGTGGTAAGGTTATCGCAGGTACGGCAAACTGGGATCTAGTTGGCTCAGCCTTTCAGCACCTCTGCTCGATCTGTAGACGGGAGGAGGAGCTTGAGGATTATAAGAATGAGCGGGCAATGCGTTGATAGCTTCAGTAAAATTGAAATGTGATGTTGTTGTTGTATGAGGTACCACAAGAACAATACAAAAATGGACTCTGATAAACAGCCGCAAACAAAGAAACAGGGACACAAGAGTGCGAAGGAGAAGCGCGAGGGTGCAGATCGCCTGGGCTCAGGCAAGGGTGCCCGTGCTATTGAGGCTAACCAGGAGAAACGCAAGGCAAAGAAGAACCATTCTAATTAAAAAAGACCTAACTTCTCTTTTCCCCAAACAAGACTATCAAGTATAACTTTTTCAGAGAGCGGAACTTTGTAGCCACGCACATCGAAGACAGAGCCTTTAAAGAGCTCATTTTTATTTTCGTACTGGCTCGTCTCATTCGTCCAGTTGCTTTTTCCTATGTAATTATTGCTTGTTGTAGATGCTTGAGGCAACCACCCAGAGGCTTCGACCTTTACCTTCTCCCCATCAATATAAACAGCAATGTCAGGACGGAAGCTATCTGTGCTGGTCGCCGTTACACAGATATGCGTCCATTTCTTTCTAGGCAGAATACCAGGTATCACGATGCGCATTTTTCGCTGCTGGTGATCCCAGATCTCATACAAGAAGGTCGCCTTCTCAGCCGCCATTGAATATTTTACAAGATCATTGACACGAGACGGCGGTAGCTTTCGTGGCTCTAACTCAAATCCTTCTGAGCTGTATTCGTCAACGTTCGCCTTAGAGTTAAGCATCGCCAGCTGCGGCGTAGTCTCTTTCACAGGTTGCGCACCCGATTTTCCAGTCGGTACCGTACTCTCTTCACCACACAGAAGTGGAGGGCGTATGTCCCCTGCTGTAAATACATTAGGATCACCCTTTCCAACGATACCTAAGACTACATTGTCACGTCCCGCTCCATTACCAAAGTCTAGAATATGCGTATTGTTCGTGAATTCATCAAAATAGACCCAGAGCATGATCGCCCGCAGACTACGCATCTTCACCTTATCTCCAAGTTCCAAGTCAAGATTATCACCCAGACGGAGGAAATGATCCACGCCGTTGAAGGAAAGACCCCGTGTAACAGGCGGGTTCGCTGGGCTTTCCTCGATCTCTAGACCACCATTCGTATATGTCTTCACATTATTAACGTAGTCTAGCATATCGTCACGAAAGCGGAGCCAGAACAGGCAGCCGCTATAAAATGTGAGCAGGGTCTGTGTTTGCTGAGGCGGATTCGGATCAACACGAAGTGCATGATCAAACTCATTGTCTAAGGGACGATTGCAGAACGTCTGGTAAGATCCATCCTTGTCCTTAAGAATACGACAATAGGCGCCCTTATTCATGTAATCATCACGACTCATGCGAAAGCCCGCCTTTGTAGACTGTGTTCTGTATTTTACCGATGATAGATTATCTGTTCCAGCAAGAGCACAGGCAAAGAAAGAATCTCCTGTCGATTCCTCCTGGACCATCCGACAAAAATCTTGTGAAACACCATATCCCTGCACATCAGAATATCCACGAAAGTATCGAGCATCCTGGTTGTAACCACTTTCTTCTTCATCTATACCCACATCTCCACGTTTCGGTACGAATTGTGAAAAGTAACCAGGTGCTGATGCACTGATGAGTGATTCAAATCCTTCCCGGATTACAGTTGGGTAGAGCAGTTCGCCTGCTGCAAAAAAGAATATGATTAAAAGCACAATGAGTAAACTTATTGTCATGATGACTTCTCCTTAATCTATGAGGGGACTCTTTTCTTCATTTGTCTTTTATTCGCTGCTCTTAGAAAGAGATGAGTGAACAGTTAGGAGGTGAAATCGTAGGCGTCGGCTCTTATGGCTGTGTTTTTGACAAACCACTCAAGTGTGCCGGTAAAAAGAAGATTGCTCCTAAGAACAAGATTAGTAAAATAACCATGGATTTTGATGCTGAACAGGAAGTTTCTATTGCCAATATTCTGAGGAAACGACCTCTTTGGCAGAATTTTTTTGTGTTGGCAGATCCGGAATCATGTAAACTTGCGCCCATTCAACAACAGAGAGAAAAGGATCTTGATCAGTGCGAGCCTGTTTTCAGAGAGGAGTCTCCCATTCCATATTCAGAGATGACTCAAATCTTTTTTCCATGGGGTGGGCGGGCATTTGGTAATGTCTTCTACTCAACGAACATACATCCTACGAAGTTTGACTTTTACAGATTTATGGTACACATGCTCCAAGCTATAGGCACTATGACACTGGGAGGAGTATGTCACTTTGATCTGCATCCTGGTAATATCTTGATTGATCAAAATGGCGTCGGTCGCCTCATTGACTTTGGAATGGCATTCAACGGAACAAAAATCGTAGAGAAAACTCTCGATAATCGCTGGAAACAATTATCGTTTGGTGATGCCAAAAAGGCGGCTCATTGGATTTCTAATCAGGAGGCGCCCGAGATAACAGTCATGAATGCTATAAACCACGGTTATACTGTTCATGATGCAATACAAAATGTTATCTACGGTAAAAATATTTTCAAAGACCTGGCGTCACCGCTGTTTGGGATTCCTCTTTCCATGTCACGCAAGAAGTTGGAGGACTTTTGGGAGACCAGCCAATCTGCCACTAAAGGGAATTGGGTCGCCTTCTGGAAAAGTTATTGGGTAGGTTATGATAGTTGGGCACTCGGTACAATTCTACTCACGGTACTGATGAAACAACTGACATTCAAGTCATTTACAGAGAGCTCGGCGTGGAAAAATAAGCGCGTTCCTATTTTAACGGTGATTCGAGGACTGTTAGAACCGAGCCCGCGGGACCGTATCGATGCGATTGAGGCTCTTGCCTTGCTGGACCCTAGCAATGCCTGGTTGGCTAGATTCGGCGGCGTCGTCTGGTTAGAGAAGAAGGAGAAGCAGCGCGCCGAGCTTTTGAAGAAGACCTAGTCTTCTTGTAACCCCCCACTTTCAAATGCAAATGGCGCATTCTTGGAACACAGAGGTAGCTACAAAAGACATTATAATCTAGACGTCCTTCTTTATCACTGCGATTTGCCAAACGCGGGTCATATATGGGTAGTCCAGATTGATCCTTATTCGTCACTTTCATTCCACCTGGTTTATGAGACCAGAATCCATTTGAGTCTTGCCGATAAAAATGATAATCTTCATCGGGATCGACGACAATTGCTATCTTAGATGTCTGCGCAGGACATTTTTCTGTAAATGTAGCCATTTTTATACTAGGGTTATCACCCAGAATACGGACAATCATTTCAGAACATGTTTTCAAACGGTCCGACTTGAATCCTGGTTGACCCGCAGCACTCCCAGGCTGATGATAAGGTACATCGCAATCTTTTGATTTCAGACATGCCTCTATCTGTTTAGGGTCATGTACATTCATGGCATATGAAAAACAATTGTGAGTTTCCCTGATTTCGGTCTTTGTATTCCAGCGCTCGGGCTCATACCTTGGCTCTGATCCTGTCAGAGGTGACTTTCGCGGGCAGTATAAACGATGTACATAGCAAAATGCACTATTCTGCATTGGTGGTCTCAGACAAGATAATTGACATTGGCAGATGTCCTTGTGCTGCTTTTGGGCTTTTGATTTCTGTTTCTGTTTCTGTGTCCCGTTGTTGGGCATTCTCCTCTATTGATGTTAGTGATTTCTTTTGTAAGAGTTCTCTAATAAGTTCAGCGGGCAGACTTTGTAGGGTATCAAGTATCGGTTTGAGGGGGGTGGGTGGTATGAGTGAGTCTAAGTTTTTTTCCTTGGGAACCGCTTCTGCTTCAGAATTACATGTATTTTGCACTACTGTTGTTACAGAGGGAGCCGCTGTCGTGTGCGACTCGGTCAACTTATAGTATTCTTCTTCAATTTGTTTCATCTTAATCTTCTCAACCGAGTGACAGAAAAAGATAAATTGATTATCGTGTGTGGATTTTTCCTCGGGAGTATAAAAACCACTATATTTTCCGCTGAGTTCAAGATACTGCCATCCCTCACTTCTCAAATGTTCATAGGTTGTATGTAAAAAATAATATTTCTTATCAATTTTGAACATGTTTACCACACCATTTGAGGTAGTTACAAGGAGAGAAATTACCCATGTCGCCCAATAGATTTCAATCGACGTGTTGCCTGCTCCAGGTGATGATCCCGTGTATTGTATTGAGAGAAGAGCGGGGACAATGAGTGAGCCTACTGTGACAATAAAACGCGAGACATTGAAATAAATCGAAAGGAGATAGCAGCGGCGCTTCATACTTGCCAGAACATTAATATATCTTTGTTCCAAAATACTTTGTTGAAGCGGGGTTAAATTAACGTTTCGCAGAGCAAGTTTGAAAGATGTATCACGTTTCCACATATATAAGGGGGACAAAAATTTGACCGGTCGCAATGTCCATGGTGCATCACACCATGGATCACACCGTCACCGTCTACTCGAAAATATTTCTAGATTCATATGACCCAAACGATTGGTCAAATGCCACAGTTGATCGTTCTCTGTGGGAGGACATTCACCGTCTTCAGACACCCCTGTTTTATGGGGCGGGCGGCACGCTCCCCGCGGATTCCACTCATCGCTATTTTATGCAGATTGGTTCTATGGAGGAAGGCTGCGTTGTCGCCATCGGGAATCCTGTCATGAATTCAAATACAGGGGATAAGGCGGTCTATCTTCCGCAATGGATGATAGAACGACATGGGCTCCTGGGAGAGGGCGAAGTGAGAGAGATACAGATTTTGACCGAAGAGGCATTCCCTCAAGCCACGAAGATTGTTCTTCGCGCTGTAGATAGTGCCTTTTATAATTCTGATGTAAAGAAGGAGCTCGAGGAGGCTCTTACACGGATTGGGGTGATTAAGAAGGGACAACTTCTCCACGTACCCATTCAGGCGCTGGGCGATTTTATCGTGGACATTTATGTAAGTGAATTGGAACCTGCGAATATTGTCTTGTGTGAGGGAGAAGAGGTCGCGGTTGAATTTGAGGAGCCTGTCGATGCCTTCGAATCAAGGAATGCAGAAACAAATGCTAACTCTCCATATTCAGTGCATACCTTGGAGGCGATCAGGACCCCTACCCCCGTGCCTGACGAAATGGTGCCAATGATACTTCCAGTACCAGTCGCACTTCCATTTTCAACCTCAACGGGAAATGTTCTTGGATCTGATCCCAGCGCGATTCCCGAGTGGAGACGAGGACTTGCGCCGCCGCGGCGATGAGGAATATAAGCGCAACCTGTGCCATCTGGTGAATTGCTACTATAGATCATCTTCCATAAAATGTTTGAGTCGCTTAAAATACTTTTTTGTATACTTAAGAATGGCATCACAGGAAGCGATTGACATGGGCGCAGCAGTCATCTGTAGACAAATTGAAGATTCTCTGCAAATGAAGAGAGGCTGTCTTATCGGACGTAATGGGACAATTGAATTGTCGGCGCTTTTATATTATAAAAAATACGGAAGATTCAATATCGATCATCTGCTTACCTTGGAACGAAATGCAGGTGTTTTTCCTTTAGAGACGCAGGCACTGAAAGAATGGGCAGAGGAATATTTTGAAGCGAATAAGATCTGTAAGATTATTGCGGCAGGCTGGTACAAACCTCTTGAAAAACAGGAATTCGAATTATTAGAAAAGGAAAATAAAGGAGGGTATGCTTGTGTTCCTCTTCGGAGTCTGGAGCCCTATTATGTTGAGAAGGAGAAACGTTGGACAAATCTTTTAGCCGGTCGACGAGTCTGTGTCGTCAGTTCATTTACGGATACTATACAAAAGCAACTGGAACAGCGTCATATGGTATGGGGTAAGGATGCCGAAAGTTTGTTACCAACAACAGCGTCCTTTTCTTTTGTAAAGACAGGCTATGCGCCCGCTTTAGCAAATGGACGGGCAGAATGGAGCATGTGCTCTAGCTGGAAGAAGGCGGTCGATCAAATGGAAGCTGCGGTTCTCAGAAACGACGCGGAGATTATTTTAATTGGATGTGGTGGTCTAGGATTTCCTCTAGCACAACGACTCAAGAAAGCAGGCAAGATAGCCATTGTTCTCGGTGGTGCAATTCAAGTTCTCTTCGGAATAAGGGGGGAACGATGGAAAAATCACTCTGTAATTTCGGGGTTTTGGAACGATCACTGGGTGTATCCTACCGAGGATGAAACACCCAGAGGTGCACGTGGGGTAGAAAATGCCTGTTATTGGAAATCATAAGGTAAAATTGAACCTTGGTATACCTGAAACGTATGCAAATTCGCAACAAATAAGAATGGTACTCCTTTCTGAAGTTCACACACAATACCCATGGAGTTTTGTTCCCAACGTGCAGAAGGCGCTCTGGGACAAGGAGATTTTAACACAAGAAGTGGAGGACGATTCAACCACGTGGCGCATTCCGATTCTGCCCTGTCTTTCTGGATTCGCCTACGTAGGATTTAAGGTAAATACCTTTCAACACGACAATGTAGAAATCACGTCTGCCAGAACTGCTCAGGGAGCAGAGAATAAGCACCTCTTTGGTGAGGATGATGTGATTCAAATTCACAAGTATCCTTCTGGATATATTCCACTTAATTTCCCCATTGTATCACGTCTGTGTCATTTGAACGAAGACGAGATTCATTTGATTCTTACCTTTAACACGCCAGTGGCAGGCAACGTTGAACTTCTTGCTCAGAAGTTTGATGATCTTCCTGAAGATGATTTCAGGACGAAGTACTATTATACATTTAATGATCAAAACGGTATGTTGCTAAAGACAGAACAGTACATTTCATTCATGAAGTGTGACCGAATTTCCGCCATTAACTTTTATCCTTCCGCTGTTCGTCTTTATCGACTAAATCTAGACCAAAATGCACTGTAAACACCCTTCATCGTCTTATTCAAAAAACGCTGAGATGAATGACTTAGATCTTCGAAGATCGTCTCAACCGTGGGACGCGGTGTCTCAGATGGACGTATGATGCGCCGCGTTGAACGCCGCGCACCTCCCTTGCGATTTCTTGTTGCCGAATTGCGCTGGAATAAGGCAGCTGCATTACGCACGGTTGTATGATGCTCGGCAGGAAATGAGCCCGATTTTCCAATATTATCGAACATTTTTTTGAAAAGAGGAGGGCGCTCAAAAATAAATGCGCGCCGCACAGGAGCTGTCTTTGGTAGGATTGTTTCTTGCTGCATAAATTTCTCAGGAAAAAAAGATCTGAAAAGAACTCTATATTTAGACGCAAAGGAAAGTTGCTGGGGTGTTTCAAGAGGAAGTAAGAGTTGTGAATATGGACCTGCGCCTCTGAGTGTTTCTCTCCGTGCGAAGGTGTCCAAAACATAGAATCCTGTACGACTATCGAATCGCATCTTGGTCAAACCGAGATCTGGTATATCAAGCCCAACAGTCTGTAAGTTATTCATGAAGGTTTCTACATTCGCCTCGATAGCTGCCCGCACAGAATCATCGGCATTTTTTACAGAATCTCCAGGCAGTTCTGACGCCTGGAAATTGCCATTAATTCCGTCCAAGATGCCCGCGCTCGTTATAGACGCACAAGGTAAAAATGCGAAGTTATCTGAAAGGCTCTGGATTTGCTCAATGACGTCCTCCTCGTTGGCGGCATCTGTCATTACAGTTTCCGTATTCTTTTTTAGCCACGGGTGCAGAACTATTTCAGGAATTCCGCGATGGCGACGACGATCTGCATACATAAAAGATAAAATCTCGGCAAGTTTTCCTGGGCGACGAGTATTTAATTCCAGCAAGTACTTACTCAAGGTACTGTCTTTTGTCGTGAGTGTCTTCTGATTATAGCTGTCAAGGGCATCGTAATCCGCAATCGCCATCCAGCCATGCAGATTAGGGTAGATAGGGTTGATACAATTGTCCCATGATTTCACTTCACGCCGCCGCTCCAATTCGACAGCCGCTTCTTCTTCTCTCTTCTTAAAGATCGCCTCCGCTTCTTCAGGCGTAATTTCACGGCTCAGGACCTTCTCATCAAGATCCTCATCCTGTGGTTTTATAGCGCACTCATAATCAAACCGACTACATCTCTGAATCGGCGCCGTGCCATCCAGAGCCTTAATATCTCCACCGCGAAACATCGGCGACGGTGAGATTAAGCAAACGATACGGAGTGTTTTGCGAGTGACATACACGTTGATAGCGTTAAAACGCTTACCAACTGTGTGAGCTCCAAAGGGAATATAGGGAAACGGATAAAAAAACACATTGTGAACAGGCGTCATGCAAAAAGAATCTCCAACGGGGTCTCCCAAGAAATCCCGTACAAAGGAGCGCGTATCATCTCCTTTGGCAATGTCGGGCAGTCGGATACCACGAAAGAGTAGAGTACCTGCAGGTATATCAACAAAAGGTAAATCAATCTCTTTATCTAATCCCGAGGCTGTCTTATACGGTATTTTTTGTGTAGTCACTGCCGGTTCCATCTATCCTATCATGTGATTTTTTTGCCTTTCTTTATCCGATCTCTTAGTAAGGGCACCACAAATGCGCATACAATTTTGCAGTGATTTACATCTCAACGCATATCCATATTCTAGAAAAGATGAATACGAGGAATTTGACGCTATTTTAAAGCCTGCGGCAAAAGCTCTTGTATTATGCGGTGATCTTGGTACTGTAGGTAGTCAACTCTTGGGCAGCTTTTTCCGTTGGGCACACAATAAATGGGAAATAATCTTCTGGATTCCTGGGTTTCATGAATGTATGGATAGTTTGGGTAGCGAGATTGCCTTTCCAAGACGCCTTGACGAGATGCGCAAATCAGTTGCCGAGTATCCAAATATTCATGTAGCCTACAGAGAACGATTTTTTACTGACGACGGCTTTCTCTTTTTAGCTTGTTCCTTTTGGACTCGCATTGTTGATCCAATCGTTGATAGACAGCAACCGATGATAAATATAGAACATGAAAAAGATCTTACATGGTTAAGATCACAAATTCAGGTGGCAAGTCAACCGATCATCGTGGCAACCTATATTGCTCCGACTTACCAGCTCATAGATGATGGGTGGAAACAGACAGCTGAAGAGGTTTTCTTTGCTGCCGACACTGAGATTTTAATTAAACCGCCTGTCGTAGCCTGGATTTCCGGATATATTCATAAAGCTCTGCAACTCAAGAGAGAATGGTTTGGTTCCTATATCTTGCTTGTTACGAATGCGCGTGGATATCCTGGAGAAGTCACAGGGTATCGCAACGATGCTGTTCTGCGTTTGGTATCTACGAAGTAAGCCTGGCAATATTATTCTCGAATCCTTGTATGGATCGTATGAAATTTGCAGATTGGTGGAAAGCAATCGGTCGTCTATCTTTAATGTAAAACATTGCATCTTCATGTTTCATTCCTGTTACAACCATTAAGAACATGGCGACGACGGCGGCGCTTCTTTGCATGCCTGCGGCGCAGTGGACTAAGATTGTATGCCCCTGTTTATATTCCAAAAGCAGTTTGTAAATGGTTTCAAATGACCAAAGTTCCATATTTCTAATTTCTTCTTCCTCCAGGTTATCGTCTATAGGCACACGATAACGACGGCGCATCGTGTGATGAAAAGGGAGATCTTTTGTACAATTAAAAATTGTTTGAATTCCATGTTGTCGGAGGAAGTTTTCATCCATTGAAGCATGCTTATTTCCTAACCACAACCGTGGAACTATAAGATCAGCCTGATTAAATGGTGGCAATGTTGAATTCGGCATTGTATCTCAGCCGCGACCTTGTTTTTAAACATAAAAAAAATTGGCTTCACTTTCCACACTGAGGACTGGCACCTTAGCAAAATGTTGACTCGACATTTCTATCGCGATGATGAAGTGGTAACGGCACTTCTCTGGTGCATTCATAAGAGACGGGTGGAAGAAGGACTATTTTGGCTACAAGAACTCTTGGATTCTGAACTCTATGACGATGTCTTCCAGCTTTTATTTCTGGGATGGCTCTGGAGTTTCGGATGTACACAAATAGATTGGTTTGATGCCTTCTATGCGGTCTATAAGAAGGATAATGCCGATGAGGAAGAGATCGTGAATCTGTTCTATTCCTTGATTCGTCTACCTTCAGAGAAACGAGATGTGAGTGTTCTGGCGCTGCTTGTACTGGGTGTTGGTGCAGATCTCGAGCCGCTGCCTTTGACACCGCGGGCAGATAAGATCGCCGCGGGTTACCATGATACACTGCGGGCAGCGTTCATTCGGTACGCAGCACTGGGTAAGGCGAAGTCTGCCTTTGTCATTGCGGTGCAACTTTATTTGACAGACGCCGCGGGAGCATGGGGCTTCCTTGTAGAGCGTGGTGTCACAACCTCCCTGAAATTCATGGCAGAGGGGTTAGAGGACACTGACCTGAAATTAGGTTGCCTAGCCTGTGCGGTGGGATTTCTCTGCATAAAGACAAAGCAAGCACCCATCAAGATTGTTGAGCTTGATCCTGGAACAGCCAAGAAGAGGCTTGAGTGGAAGCGCTTGGAGGGACGCCGGGCGCGGCGTGAGTATGAAATACCTGTCCTTTGCCTCGCTTGGATTACAGAACGAGGATCTGTCACGTATAAGAAGCACACACTAGGAGAACTCAGAAAGATCAACTTGGACACCCTGCGGTATCGCGCCTGCCCTTTCTGGCAAGAGGCGGTTGCCAAGGTCCAGGATGACAATGATGATGCTATTGAGACCTTTTGGGATACACATTTTCCTGATGACCGTCCCGATGAGTGGTCACTTGAAGATCAAAAGAAGAGTCATGGTCCTGGTCCCTTAGCCTTAGGTGAGGAGCGAGATTTGGTAAAGCATATGCGAAAGTGGTATGGAAGTTCAGGCAGTCTCATAGTCTGGGACTGCATGAAAGATATGCTGCGGGCATTTGATTCTACAAAGTGGTCAGACGGATATGCGGCACTCTATCAAAAGAAAAATCTTCTTCACAAGCGACCTGCTAAGCTGACCTTTAAGGTGGTGAAAATTGAGGGCAGTGATGTAGTATTTACAAAGTCAGTTACCCCCCTGCCTGTAAATAATGACGATGATACTTCAACCGATTAATATATGTTTCGTGGTGCCTCTACTATTACTATCTCTGGTCTTTATGGGTCCTCTCTATATTTCGGTAGTCTCTTTCGCTTTTGCGGTCTATATGATCTTAGTGTTCATGGAAATGGAGAAGGAATTGCAAAAAAATTATGAGCTCAACGATACAATCATGGCGCGATCGCGCACGAGAGTAGGTAAGCAGCGCAATATTTAATTGCGCCGAGTCCGATTACGACGCCTTTTATTCTTTTTTGTTTTTCTGTGATTGCGGCGACCCCCTTCCGGTTTATTTGGTTTATTTCCATTATTACCAGCCTCCTCCTCCCAACTTTCAGGTACAGTTCTACTTTGTTCTTTTTTTAAACGAGCAGCAATTACACTAGCAGCGTGTTCTTCGTCTTCTTCCTCGTTGGCGGCTGCAAAAACCGCTGGAGCAGCCGCTTCCTGTTTTTTAGAGGGAGCAGGAGCACTAGGAGAAGTACCCATAGGAATATTTACAAAATTTAATAATCCCATGACTGTCTGCATATGAGTATTAAGAATTGGTGGATTTATCGGTTTTGTAGCACCATATACACTTGTCTCTTGTGGTCTGTAACTTATATCTTTAAAATGTAGTATATTATTTCCATTTATACTAACGACAAAAGGTTCGAAGCGATAATATCTATAAGTTGGTTCTTTGGCTCCACTTTTGCCAAAAGTAGGAGGAGTATCTTCTATTTTAATATGAAAAGCACCCGCAGCACCTTCTTTATCTGCTTTTCCTCCTGTATGAAGTGTAATATGACACGTTTTTCCCTCTGGAGTCGTAAAATTTACAATAATCTGATAAATATCACTCCCCGAACTAACTTTGGTAAATGCATTTCTTTCTAATTCTTCCACTAAATTCTTCTTAATTTCAGCCGGAATAGGACGAGTGTTTGTATTATCTTTTGTTTTACTTCTCCATAAACTCCGTGCAGCACGATTTGCGTTTCTTACAGCTTCTGCCATTCTGGCTAATCTCCAGAAATTAAACCGCGGTCATCGCCTTCAGTTCCCGCAGTTCATGCGTAAATTTACAAAGTTCTGATGTAAAAAATGATATTTTATTGAGTCTTTTTACTTGTTCATTTGTATCTTCATATAAGGCGGTTGTCTCATGATATTCATAGCAATATCGTTTCCACAATTCGATTCTATTTGAATTTGAAACAGGGTTGGCATAGACAGTCCATTCATATAGATGTCCATCAAAAGGATACCCGTGATGAGAATGCTGTAATTCTATAAAATCTAATAAGAGTTCTTTATCGGTTTCGGAATATACACAATAATAGAGTGCCTTCAAATATAGTTTTTTGTGATTGAGAAGCGCAAATTTTTTTAGATTGTATTCTGAATACCGAAAAGACTCCAGCGTCCAATGCATATAACCTTGTATCAGAAGCTGCCTGTAAACACTCATGGTTTGTGACAGGGTAAACGGCAAATTGGTAATCAGATTTCTCGGACAGAGTGGCTCTGGAAATAGGTAATCATGGTGCTGCAAACGCGTACGAATGTCACCCATCAAGGTGTTAGCCTCAAACTGGTAAATACGTTTCTGAGCCCAGTCTGTAACACGAATGGGATTTTTAGGCGAATCGAATGTTACAGGATCAAGATCATTTGCAAAACGAAACTTATGCAAACGAATACGATTAAAAAATGATTTGAGGCAAAAACGCAAACGTTGATTCTTTTGAAAGAGATCGGCGGCGTCTGTATAAGGAAGAGCAAGTTGCTTCTTCTTTTTCTTTTCACCGAATTTTGTAAGAGGATACTCTTGAATTGCCCGGACCAAGGTCGATAAGGACGAGTGATTAAAATCAAAAAGGAATTCTAAGGGTCCACACTCTGAGCGAGGGAGAAGCCTCCATTGTTTGCTCATGCCAAGCGCAGTCTCTCTGTCTTTCCGCCTAACAATTCGTATGTTTGGTGTTTTTTTCATGGCATTTTTAATTCTATTTTTTTGTCTTTGCCGCTGGGTCACTATGGTTTTCGGCGCGGCGCCTATAGAAAACATCTAAATACTTATGTCTCTTCTATTTTAAATACTATAAGATTGCCTTCCGTTCGTTGTCCACATCGCTTAAATTCACTGTCATACAGGTCCTGTGTAAGACGATCATAAAATACATGTGAGCCATCATCTAACTTCACTCTGCGCAAGGAAGGCAAGGAAGAATGCTGTACTGTGGTTGTTCCAAAACTATGATGTGGACAGAATTCAGTTCCTGCATAGACGGGTTTCCGACATCTATGTGCCACCTTGTTTGTATAGGTAAGTTCCATACACTGCTCTGCCGCTGCCGCCTGCTCAACGATATGAAGCTTAATTTTGTCCTTGATGAGTTCGTTCCAAAGAAGTTTCTCTGGCTTGCCGACCTCCTCCGCGATTTCTTTCACGAGCTCTTTTGCCTTCGCCAGAAATATTGATTCCAAGCCTTCCCATAAGTCACGATTCACGGGATACGACATTTCGGTGAGTTCAGTACTGGTGGCGGAAAAATCAAATTTTACTCATAGAACTATAGTGTAGATGCCACATTGGGGACCCCTCCTGTGGACCCTTTTACATGCTCTGGCTGAAAAACTGGGTACACAAAAACCTGAACTACTCGCTACCGATGAAGCAAGAGAAATGGTGTTAATTTTGAGAGGGGTTGAACTGATCATGCCGTGCGAGAAATGTCGGCGGCATTATCATGAGTACCGGCTAAAGAATCCCTTTGAGGATTTTTCAAAGAAAAGAGGACAGGTTCTGCGTAAATTGGTTCGAGAATGGCTTTATGCGCTACATGAGGCGGTAAACGAGAGAAATGGCATCAAATCGCAGATTCTTTTGGAGAATCTTGAATCTATGTACAAACCTGTAAAGATTCAAGAGGCTTGGACTTCCTTGCATCGAGTCTTGGTTGAATCGGTGGTTGCAGGACTCGTGATCAGTGAAAATGTAAAATCCTTTGGTCGCCACCTCGGTTTACTCGTTACTGCAATTGCCTAAGCTAAGGACTGTAGACACACGTCATCGGTGGCTCATCTTTCATATTTTGCGGCAAAATTTTTTGCAGAATACCAAAGACATCCGCATCGCGCGCTCCGCACAGAGCAGCCAGATGATACCATCCATTAGCTATGGGCGCGACAATGAGAATACCGAGAGCAGTGCCCACGATCGTTTCGCAGCCCGTTGTCTGTCTCAGAACAATCAGCGCAACAAACAGGGCGAAGCTGATGAAAAACGCCGTGAGTGTCTGTGCCTTGCGATTTGCCACTTTTGCAGGATCGGCACCCTCTGTCGGGGGCTTATTGTAAAGTACCATGGCGTTCGTCATTAGGAAAACAAAAAAGAAGGTAATTTGCGCAGACCAGTGAGAAGGAGCGACGCCTATCATTCCACTGGCGCTTTGAATACTATCTGCCGACGGTACTAAATTACAATGTTTTGCAGCCTCAACACTAAACAGTGGATTTCCCTGAAAAAAGAACTCATGTAGCATATTTGCGACAAACACAACGAAGGGCACAAGAAGAATTTGCCCGAAAGAAAGCATCAAGAGTCCGAGATTCCCCAGACTCGCTGCCAAAAAGAGTATGATGCCAACTAAGACGAGCGGAAGCGACATGAATCCGCTGTAAAAAAGTCCTCTGATTTGTCTAACAAGAGTCATCTATCTTCTTGTTAAGAAGACACTTTTTGTGGGCAAACATAAATAGGTTTTTTTTCTGACGTGCGCTCTCTCAAGAGAGGGACACCGATCAGATTAATGGAGTCCTTTCCAAGAAGAAGCAGATTTTGCATGATAAGCAGACAGCCAAGAATACCGCCTGCAAGAAGTGAGAGGGTCGCTGGTCCGACGGTATCGCAGCCATTGTATAATCTGTAGGAGGTCATGGTGAGAAGAAAAAGAAAACTGGCAAATATAGCCAAGTAGTAACGTGCCGAATAGTCTGTACCCAGTTGTTCAAGTTCCTCCTTCAGTGTATAGAGGGAGGCAATCACATAGCTTGATGCCGTAGAAAGAAAGAAGATCGCGGGCGACGGAAAGGCAGATTTCAGGTCAGACGCCTTCAGCGTCGAGAATGTAGAAAGGCTGGGGCTCATGAAGCCTGATTTACATTTCGCATCAACGGGAACTAGTGTGGGTAACAAACGATTCTTGTCAAGAAATCCAAAGAGTCCTTGTAAAACGGCATTGAGCCCCGCAGTTTCCAAGAGTGTGGCAAAGAATACCGTCATTGAAAATGATTGCGTTGCAAGCGCTAAGATAGCTGAACCTATCAACAGAGAGTCGGGAAGCAACCGAAACTCTTCGTGAACGTTCGGCTTGATCGTATTACTCCAGAGATCGGTGATTGTCTTTGATGAAAAAAAGATTTTCGCCTTATCCTTAAAGGCACTTGTGTTTTTGGCATTTGTGTTTGTATTTGACATTGTGTCTCCTAACCGCACCTGCGAAATTTAGTAGCTCCAAGAAACTGTAAAGTGATTCTTTTTGGCGAACCACTCAATTGCCTTCTTAAAATCGTAGTGATCATCTTCTGTCCAGTCATACTCCTGAGCTCCATTTGGACCCATCTCATTACAGACATCAGCCCAGCCTGGAAATCGATCCAGAAAATTCTCCGCTGAGGTCATATATCCCTCATGCCCCTTGATATACAAATGAAAGACAGAGCCTCGCCGCTGCACCCACTTCCGATACTTATGAGGAACTTCAAAATCTGACGGCACATATGGCAGACGCTCGCAATTTGGTCCGTAGACAAAAGGCAAGCCCGTATGTTCATTAATTGAAAGATCAAGTGAAATTATAAGATCAAACCCCATTTTGTTCGTCTTAGCTGACAAGGCACCTTTATTTTCAATTTTATATTTCTTCTTAAAGGATCACCAACAAGTGTATCTAAATGGGTATTCCCTCCTTCTATAAACGATTATTAACAGTTCATAAAGGTCTTGTCACAAAAGAGCGTCCAGCGGTCGCGGCTTTATATCTTGATTTTAATTGTCTTATTTATTATTGCACAAGAAGACCTGGATTTTTGCCCTATGATGGTGCAAACCACGAGGTCTGGGAAAAGGCTCTCCTAGACGAAATTGTAAAATATGTCTCGCAACTTTGGAGAGAGGCGGGGCAGCCGCCAGAGGTTTTTCTTGCTGTTGATGGTGTTGTTCCTCTTGCAAAGATTAAACAACAGCGTCTTCGTCGTTTCAAGTCTGCATGGTTATCTGAGGAAGAGAGACGACTCGGAATTCGCGAGGGAATATCTTGGGATACCAATTGTATCACACCAGGGACTCTTTTCATGGAGCGCCTCGGTGTGAAGTTGAAGGAACTTTGTCAAAAGAGGGCGGGATGGTCTTCCAGTGGCGCGGATGAACCTGGCGAGGGTGAACAGAAGGCTATGGTCAAGCTTAGGCAAAAGCCAGCAGGATCGGCGGTTGCGATATATGGACTTGATGCAGATTTGATCCTACTTTCGCTACTGAACGGTCGCGCTCGCGATGTCTCTGTCTTTCTGATGCGTGAAGATACAGAGTTTGGCTTAACAGGCGAGTCGTATTCGTATTTATCGGTCGACATACTCGCGCGGTCTTTATGGAACGATTTTGAGGCACTGTCTTCAGATGGAAAAGCACATCGTATTCAAAACTACGTGGCAGGCATGAGTCTTCTTGGCAATGATTTTTTACCTCATAGCCTCTCCATAAAAGTGCGCGAAGATGGTCATGAAAAGTTGGCAAACGATCTTTTGGAACTTGAGCGGCTCGGATGTCAACTCTTAATTCAGCGAGATGGCTATCAAGAAGTGAGCCGTGAAACCCTATATTTTTTGTTTGAAAAATGGTCGAAGGAAGAAGAAAATCTTGTATGCCATTCAATAAAAAAGAAGTTTCAAATGAAAGGGCGAACTGCTCTTACAGACGCGGCGGCGGAGCTATCAGCACGCCCCCTAGAATGGTTAGTTGAACAGGAAGTCATCTCTATAAAAAAGGACGCAGATGGTAAAAACCAGTGGTCATTGCTGCCCTTATGGAAAGAGGTGTATCACGATAAATGGATGGCTACGCCAATTGACACCGCCTGTGCCTCTTATATTTATGGAATTCAATGGGTCTATGATTATTACACAGCCCAGAAGCCAGTTGATTTATTCTGGATGTATCTCTCTCTTTTGCCACCTCTCTGGTCTGATCTGTATGCGTTTCGCAATAAGGCGTGCGACTTTGCGATAAAAAACAGAGAACCATTAAAACCACAAGAGCAACTGGCACTTGTTCTACCTCTTTCAAGTTGGCTCTTACTTCGCGATAAGAAGCTCAGGGAACTTCCTCTCAAGTATCCCCAGTTCTGGTGTAAGGAATTTACATTCTTTTCTGTCGGGCGGCGTATGCTATGGGAGTGTGAAGCAAATATTCCATTCTTTCCTGTATCGCGGCTTTACACTTAAAAATGATTTCTATTCTCAAACAAATGGGAAACGCTCAGTCGCAAATTCATCCGACCTATCTCGGAATCTACACAAAATTAATACAAATTCAAAATGTTCATAAGCGGGCGGAGATGATTCAAACCTTGTTATCGGCACCCGAATATGTAAATGCCGCGAAACAGCTTGGTGTCTATGGCTCATTGGTACAGTATATTGCGAACGTACAAAATGGTCGCCAGCCTGGTCTTTTGCCTGGCGAGCGATCTCCCGTTCCTGTTGCGCAGCAAATGCAGATACAACAGCGCACAACGCTGGTTAATTATCAAGCGCAACCGTCAGATCCTTATGAACAACTGGCACAAACTGCCAATAACGATCGCGCACTTAATTACTTTCAAACGTGCCTACAAATTCTTGAATTGGAAGAAGAAGTTGCGCTTACAGAAGATGCTCTCAAGGTCGCCTACAAAAAGGCGGCGCTCAAGGCGCATCCTGACAAAAAGGGCGGATCCGAGAAGGCATTTGAACTCGTGACGAGGTCGTATGCCTATTTAACGGAGATTCTACGTCGTGTTCGTGGTGGTCGCGATCAACTTAAAAAGGTTGAATCACCGACTGCTCTTAAAGACACGCGTTTTAAGGAATCTGATGACTTTCAACATGTGAAACCTGTAAAATTCAACCCTGATAAGCTTGATATGAACGCATTCAACCAAATGTTCGAAAAAACACGCATGCCAGATCCCGATGATGAAGGCTACGGCGATTGGTTACGGACAGCAGAGGATGCTAAGAATAGCCCCACGTTCGGTGGAAAATTCAATCGTGATGTCTTTCATAAAATGTTTGAAGATGAAACGGCGAAAAAGGGGCGGCAAGGATCAAGTGCGCTCTCTATTGCCGCGCCACAATCCCTCATGCTGGCGCCCACCATGGGTGTTGAACTCGGTCGTGATAGACCCGACAGTTTCACAGCGGCTGCAAACGCCTCACTCAAATACACCGATTTGAAGGCAGCTTACACAACCGAATCCACCTTTTCGGGGCAGGTCAGCGATGTTCGTGTAGATCCGCGTGATTATGAGACATACGCAAACACTCGGAAGAGAGCTCCTGATCCGCTCAGAGATGAAGAAAGAGAAGCCATCGCCGCCGCCGAAAAGGCAATGGAGGAACGGGAAAAGCAGCGTGCCTATCGGGCGGCGAACGAGGGTATTGCTGCCAACGATTATTTTGAAAGAATGAAACAACTCGTCATAACTGATGGAGTGCCCATTGGTAAGACAAAAAGAAAATAAAGTCTATAGTAGAGTGAATGGAAAGTTCATACATTATCATTACAATCGTAGTTTTATTCGTAAGTGCCTTTTTTCTAGGCATATACGGGTACAAAGATGCAATGAGTGATAACATCTTTCGGGACAAGAATCTAATCAAGAAGAATACCGATCTCCCTGTTATTTGGCTGTACTACGATCACAGTGATGTGAATTCACGGTGGTGGTCCGATTTCGGTGCTCGATCTACACGAGCCATTAACGTACCCTTTCTGAATCTTTGCTATAAATCAATCACCGAGGCAAATCATGGGTCATATCGTGTAGAGGTCATCTCTGGACTCACAGATGCAGCACGGAGACTAGGCGGATGGTCAGTGATGCCGCAATTCCTACAGAATCCTCTTGCCCCCGTAGGTGAGGCGGAACTCAATTGGCTGCGTGCGGAATTCCTCAGTCGTTTTGGTGGTCTCTGGGTCAGCCCTTCCGTGATCAGCCTCAAGCCATTCCCAAAGTTGGAAATGGGACAACTCACGTTTTTTGGAACGGATCGCGATGAGACTTACGCGGGAACTGCTGGCACAGCCGTACCGAGTTTCCTCGTGATGGGTATTGCGGAATCGGGTGATTCTCGGCTCCAGGGCTGGGCGGCGGCTGCTCGTGAGCGCGTGGAAGCTGGAGGTGGTGGAAAGCAGATTCGTGGTGATGCTAAATGGGATTATTTGCGCTTTGCCACTGATAGCAACGTCGTCGTCTACAGCAACGCCGAACTCTCACGAAAGAAGAACGGAAAGCGCATTGAACTCGAGGACTTACTCGCGGCGGGCGGTGACGGGGACCTGACTTTTGATATCACCGATGATGCAGTTTATGCACCGATCCCGTGGGATGAGATTCAGCGTCGTAGCAACTTCGGTTGGTTTTTGAGAATGAATGAAGATCAGATTTTAGACAGTGACCTGGCTATCTCTGAGCTTTTCCGTGTCGTTAATTAAACTCCACGAGTACATCTTGTTGAGATCCACTCAAGTCTACGTGTAGATTTGAGCGAATTTGGTACAATGTGGTTTTCTTTCCATTGACTATCTTTTCCTGACTCTGAATTTCGAAAGGGTGAACAAGTGCAATGTGTCGTAGAATTGTAATACAACGATGCGCATCAAAATTCTCATGTAGAAATCGCTTGGCTTTACAGGGTATGTAATATGACTCAAGCTCAGGAAGCCATTCGTCGATTGTATCAAGTATCAGTTCGTCCTTTGAGAACCATCGATTTTGCTGCAGCCTGAGGTTTGTCAGAATGTGTTGAAACAGCTCAAATGGCGGATGTTTGCGAAATAGTTTGGGCATTGTCCGTCCCCTCTATGAAGTAAGCGGGCAACTTGTGTCCCAAGTCTTACGAAAGAGTGAAAGTAAATCTATGAAGTGCGTGCGCCCGTGAGTATAGTAGACCCAGCCTTGAATGATAAGTTCATACAATTCTTGCTCCTGCCGTGGAGGTAAGATTCCAATGCTTTTGGCACACCGCGAGAGATCTGTAAGAAAATCCTCATAACTTATACCTGAATTCCAGATTTCAAACAACAAGGTATATATGCGATCGTCGTCCTTGCGAAGAAAATACTTAATGAGATCACGTATACGCCCATCCGACTTTCCTGTAAAAATATGTTTAAAGTGATCATCAATGTCTTCCTTATTGCCGAGGGCTTTTATACAGTTCATGTACTGAAGTAATTGTCTCGGCGACAGACTCATCGTCATAAGATTTATATAAACGGGCTTGGAGAGTGGCTCTTTGAATTCCAGCCGTTTGCAGAAGATATCGTATAAATTTTGCATAGAAACAGTCTCCATTTCTACGTGGAGACAGCGTGATCGGAGAGGAGCAATAAGGTCGGAGACATGGCGGGAACAGAAGATGAAGCGGGTGGTATGTGCGTGCGTTTCCATTGGTCTTCTCAAGGCCTGTTGACTAACAATTGGAAGAGTATCGGCGTCATCGATAAAGATCCAGCGATAGATTCCCTCCCTGTTTGGAGAATGACGAACAAATTCTGCCAGACCTTCCCGGACTGTGTGAATACCACGATCCTTGTCGGATGAGAGACGATAGACCCACTCCTGATCATCGTGCTTGAATCCATTATTCTTTGCATATGTCTGAATAAATTGATTTGCCATGTGAGTTTTTCCGAAACCGAACGCTCCTGTAAGGAATATGTGGGGTGGCTCGGTGATAACGGAATTTAAAATTGTGTAGGATGATTCTTGCCCGATTAAAACTTCTTCCATTGTTTTTCTTTCTGTGCTTGGTGCTTAAACCCTTTTGAAACCAAGCATATAGATGTCAGTGGATTTATACGCAAGTCTGGGAGTTCAGCGCAACGCCGATAGGGATGAGATTATTAAGGCATACAAAAAGCTGGCTATGGTTCATCATCCTGATCGTGGCGGAAATCCTGAGGAATTCAAGAAGATTCAGATGGCACATGAGATTCTTACCGATGAAGATCGGCGCAGACAGTACGACATGACAGGGTCAGTGGAGGGTGATGGTGGACAGCAGGGGCATCCAGGTGGATTTCCCTTTGACATGGGTGGGATGGGGGGCATGGGAGGGCTAGGGGGTATCTTTGGCAGTATGTTCGGAGGTATGGGCGGCATGGGCGGCATGGGCGGTGGAGGTACGTCTCAGCAGAGACAGCGCAGACCAAAGGGACCCGCAAAGGTCATTGAAATTGCCTTATCCTTAGCAGATTTTTACAAAGGAAAGCATTTAAGAGTCAATTTTGATCGTCAAAAGTTTTGCGGGGGTTGTGCGGGTGAAGGTGGAACTTCATTCCGTCCCTGCGATGTTTGTCAGGGTAAGGGTATTACCACGCAGATGGCAATGATTGGACCAGGAATGGCTGTACAGATGCAGGGTCCGTGTCGGGAGTGCCAGGGGCGTGGTAAGAAAATCAACGATACTTGTAAGACTTGCCAAGGGAGAAAGTTTCAGAATCAAGATAAGACACTCGATGTAAATATTGAACCGGGTATGCCATTGGGAGAGACTCTGGTTTTTGCAAACGAGTGCTCGGACCACCATGATTTTGATACACCAGGAGACGTGCACTTCGTTCTACAAGCAGCCGACGAGACCTTGCCCTGGAAGCGGCAGGGAGATGACTTGTGTGCCACAGTGGTCATAAGTATTAAGGATAGTCTTTTGGGTGTTTCTAAAACACTCGAAGGACATCCTGGATTTCCTGGTGGGTATACGATTGGTTTGCCTGCTGGCACTCTTCATACGGAGGTCATACGGAAACAGGGTGACGGTATGCCGCGCAAGGGGCGCCCTGGCGCTAAGGGTGATGTACTCATTACTGTAAAGATAGATGCGTCGGCGAAGGATAAGGAAGTCTTAGAGAGAAATAAGGTGTTACTTCAGTCCATGTTTTCTTAGACGGCGCTTGTCTTAATAAGACGGCGCGAAGGCGCGGGCATTCTCAGCGAGCTTCCACTCAGGGTTCATGCCAGGGACAGAGACGTTTGACGGGAGGATGAGTCCGGGCGCTGACGTGGAACCAGGGTTCAAGGCAGGCATCGCGCCACCACGGTAACGGCGGCTGGAGGCGCGGCGGTTCTTGCGTGACGCCTTGCGGTTCTTGCGAGACGCCTTGCGATTCTTACGATCCTTGCGATTCTTACGATCCTTGCGATCCTTGCGAGACGCCTTGCGATTACGTCTAGAGCCGCGGCGCTTCCCGCCATCCTGCATACCCTTGATATCATTGAGAGCCTGGTTCAGAAGACCCACACGCGCTGACGCGGCGAGGCTCTCTGACAACAGCGGCTCACCGCCTACAATGCCGGGGTAAGGACCACCTACCAGGGCGGCACCACCGTGCTGGTTAGCGTGGTATCCCGCGAACTGCTGTCCCTGCTGTAAGCTCTGCTTGGTCATGTCGCCCATGGGATCGACACCGACAGGCGCAGGCGCTGAGCCACCTCTGTAGTTACGACGAGTATTGCGACGGTTGCGGCGCGTATTGCGACGAGTATTGCGGCGATTGCGTCTAGAAGCCATTCTTTCTAATTGGACGCACGAAAAAATGTTTACTTAGACTATAGAAATGGAAACCGACTGGATGAAACAGATCTCCAATGAGTCTATCTGCAATTTCTTCTATATCTTCTTTGTAGTCTATGCATTCTTTGCCGTATTATCCCTCGTCTCCTTTATCGGTGTCTTTACATTCATGAAGGTCCCCAAGGGTCTCTTAGTATCACAAGGCATTCAGGCGTTCATCTCTCTCGGCATCGCCACAACGCTGATGCTTTTCCTGTATCTGATCTGCGACCGTGCCCTTGGTCCTAAGCAGAAGGAGAAGAAAGAGTAAGTTCACTGAGTTCGTATGTTTTTGAATCCACCGTGTAAACGATCTTTCCTTTCTTTGCCTCCCGTTCTGCTAGTTGTTGGTTCTTAGGACTGCGTGGACCTAGAAAGACCAGCAAATGCGTGCATTCCTTCACGATTCGTGCATCGCGAAGAAATCCAGCCCTCCGACCGAGTTTCCGGTAATCTGCTTCAATAACCTGACACTCAACTTCGTTGCGTTCAGCCCAGATGCTCAGAAGAGCAGAGGATGTGCCTTCGGAACTTACGATCATTTTCTCTGGCATGCGTGTCCATTCGGATAGAAGAGGATGTAGGACATCTTCATATATACGATTCTGCGTAGCGGATTCTGTTTTTCCAAGTATTCCCAGATAAATGGGACTTTGTGTTTGAATTGTTTCGCCGAAGGGGTCCATACCTAAGTGTCTGGGATCATGGATATCAATTTTCGCAGGCTAGACTAGATGGGTGGTATCTTTTCGTCCGCTTCGGGGTCAGCTGAATACGCCACAAAAGGAAATATTGAAGCTGTAAAGCGAAACGTGAATGTAATAAAACACAATGTTAATAATATTAAAAAGCATAATTCTGGCTCTGTAAACCAGGGTGTTGGTAATAATCATGTTCATAACCGCAATAATAATAACAATAACAATAACAATAATAACAATAACAATAATCCTGGACCTGTAAATAATACACCCAAGGGATACACTGCACTTTCTAAAGGTTCAGCTGTCGCAAAGAACGCAAACAAGGCAGCGGCGGCGGCAAAACAACAGGCGGAGGCTGCTGGTGCTCCTCCTGCGGCTGCGGAAGTTGCGGCTGCCGCTGCGCAACAGGCTGCCGTTGAACCTGCAGTCCTTGCTGCACCTCCTGCTGCGCAAAAGGCTGCTGGTAATGCCGCAGCAAACGCTGCTGCGAATGCTGCCGCCGCAGGTGCTACCCCTGAGCAAACGCAGGCGGCAGCTTCTGAGGCAGCGAATGCAAGTCTCTTATTAAAGCCTGCTTCGCCTGAACCTTTGTTATCTCAAGAAAATAAGAGTATTGCGAAGGCAGCTGAAGAGGTACAAGGTGCCAGCACTGAAACTGGATCATACACTCCACCTGTTGTACCAGGTGCTGGCAATAACTCAAATATAGCTACAGCACAACTATCTCAAACTAATAACGCAAAAAGTGCACAAGCTCGCGCGAATGCGGCTGAACGCAAAGCTAATGCCGCTGCCCCTGCTGGGAATCTCTTCGCAGGATTGACAGTTGCGAAGGGCGGCAGAAAGAGACGCAACCATACCAGGTCACGTCGCAATCGTCGTAATACGAAAAAGAATCGTAAGTAATTTAAGCATCTTCGGCATCCGCACCGCGCATGGCAGCCGCCTTGATACCGCGCTTCTGGATCTTCCCTGAAACGACATAGATGGAATTCTCTGTCATTACAATGAAGTCCTCCTGAACCTTGTAGACCTTCTGGATGAGGCTGGTGAACTCGTCGCTGCTCTTCACAAGCATCTTCTCCTTGGTCTCCTGGTCCTCACCCATGAACGCCTTGTTCATATAGGTGTCCATGAAGTAATCGAGCATGATCGGCTTGTCCTCCTTGATAGAGAGACGCGCAGCATGCTGCAGGGTTGTTACGCCAGGTAACGGTTCAGCGGGAGCCGGAGTATTCGCAGAACTAGAGGCAGGGGCTGACATCTTCCAAGTCTGCCTGTTTCGGGGAAAACGCGTTTACCTTTTTTCCGCGGAACTTACTTCGTAGGAAGCGGACGCAGAATCTCCTTAGCGTGCGCCTTCAGAATTGTATTCATATATTCATATGCCTCATCTAGCTGTTTCTTCTCCCGCGCGCCCGTCACAATAATATCTCCAGTCTGAAAGGCAAGTACAGTAATCTTCTTACACTGTCCAATTGCATCTCCCTCACCCGTCCCCGAACACGGATCAGGGCAATTACAGATTCCCTTCGTGGCGTTCTTATCCGCACCTGTATTGTAATAATACTTCACATTCACACCCTGATGAATGAGCTTCTCAAAAGAGCTGAACAGCCTATACTTGTCTGACAGAATCGTATGTAGAACATCTCGATTAATATTAGCATTTACGTGATAGTCGCTGTTAATTAGCTGGAGCTTGAGTGTCTTGATGATGAGTGGATTTTCGCTGATCGGCTTCGGCAGCTTGGAAAGAATCGGCAACAACCATTCAAGAACAGAACGACCGAATTCCAGCCCTGTAATTCCCGTCATTTGAATTCCTCCGTTCGCAAACAACTTGATATTGACTTCCTTGAAAATCTCAGGGTTCTCCTCCCGCCGCTTCCGCACAACCAGTGTAGACTGATTGAAGAATGTCTTCTTTGCAACCTTCTTCTTTGTAAGCATGTCCTTCTGAGATGCACCGATTCTCTTATCCTTGTGTTCCATCTTCAGAATGCCCTCGTCGGGGTATCCAAACGGAATGAGAAGTTGTGACAACTGTTCAAATAGAACATCCAACTTGATAAGCCCACCAATGTTCCCTGTCGCTGTATTTGTTGAAATACGAAGAGGAGTGAATTGCACGTCGTGAGAATTCATTTTTATGCTTAAAGTGGGGTCCAGGATTCTTCCAATTTTTGAAGGAGCCCGTTCACCCAACCAAGGATATCCTCGATGAATTCATTTCGGCTTCTGACTCGTAATAGGTCACATTCTCCGAAGGCGAAAATATTTTTGATATCGTCAACACCGAGGACTCCCAGTGAATAGAATAAGAAAAGAAACTGGGCGATAAGCTCTGAATACATGGAATTCATCACGCGATTTTCAAGAAGAGTTCGTAAATCTCTGGTCGATCCATTCAGAGTGGTATCATAGAGTTCCTGCGATTCCTTTGATTTTGAGAGTTGTAGAAGAAAAAAACGAATATCTCCACGACGAAATACAATATCTACATTGGGAATACTGGCTACATACTCCTGAATTTGCTTGTCCTTCCAGGTAGGATAATTGATCGCCATGATTGGCTTAAGACGATCCTTGAATTGATCGGGCGAGGGAGTCTCAAAGGTGATGCGGAGAAATCTGTGTAGAATAGATGGATGGATTTTGGAGACTGAATTACAAAGAAAAAAGATGAGAATTTCTGAGGCGGGCTTATCAAGGAGCGGTCGCAAGGCTGTTTGTGCCTGCTCTGTCAGAGTCTCCGCCTCGTCGAAAATAATGATCTTCGGAAGTTTCGGTCCACCCAGCCCCTCAAAGATATTTGAAATCTGTGAACTGGCGAAAGGGTAGACTTTTGACCGCACCGATTCTAAACTACGTTCGTCACTGCTGTTTAAGAAAAGCGCGCGACCCGTGTAATGTTTACGTTTTCCATACATGGCTTCCACGAAGGCGTTTGCCGTCGTTGTTTTTCCTGAGCCTGGAGGACCTACAAATAAGAGATGCGAGAGTGTATCTGGAGATTTTACAAAGTTTTCTAGAAGTTTTGCCACCGATTGGTGTATTCCTTCAAATGCCATCTAAATAGGTAAGAACTGTGGTTTTAGATTCATATAAAGGAAACAGCCTAAACCTCGTAGTTACAGTAGCAAATAGAAATGCCGCCGAAGAAGTCAAAGAAGCAAACTGAAGTTGTCGTCGAAAAGCCTGTCGTGGTCGATGCTGCCATTATAGAGCCCCCCATAGAGCCTGTGGCTGAGGAGCCAGTTGCGGCGGCAACGGAGAAGAAGCGCGCAAAGAAGGCTCCCAAGATCGTTGCCACTGTAACGCCCGATGGTATCACAGGGAATTTCCAGGGAGATATGCGCCGTCCTCTTATTGTGCACTTGAAGGTCAATAGTTCAACTGTGAATTTCTCTAGTTTTCCGATTCAGTACGATCCTAATCCACCTGTGCAACCTGAGCCCTATGAGCCAGGATTTGATAATTATTTTTCAAACCAGAATGAGATCCTTTCTCTGCAAGCCAAGGCGGAAGAGATGGAGAAGAAGAATGAACCCAAGGCTGTGGTAAAGAACGAGGGAGAGGCTGAGCCGCTCCCGTGTTTTACAACATATGATCTTATGGTGCAATATCGTGACACCCAGTCTATTAATAAGCTACCCATGAAGTCTGAGGTCGCCTGTTTTTGGTGTGCACATACATTCACGAACCAGCCTTGTGTTTTGCCCGATCGAGAAGAGGCAGGGACATACCGCGTCTATGGTAATTTCTGCTGCCCTGAGTGTGCGGTTTCCTACTTACTTGAGGAGACGCTCGATTCGACGACACGTTGGGAGCGCATGGCTCTGCTGAATCGTATTTATGGTCCAGCGAGCAAGCATATGCGCATCTTTCCTGCTCCCTCTCGTTCCTCACTCAAGTTGTTCGGTGGTCCCATGACTATTGAGGCGTATAGAAAGACAATCTTGCAAGGTAAGGTGCGCATTGATATTCAAATGCCACCGATGGTCAGTATCTTGGGTTCACTTGATACGAAGCCCATTGATTTCTATGATTCGTCCCTCAAAAACACGGTTTCACCTCTTTTACAGGAAACTATTTCCAAGGCAGAAGAGGGTCTGCGACTGAAGCGCAGTAAGCCGCTGAAGGACAGGGAAAGTACCTTGGATTCAGTAATGAATATTCAAATTCGCCCAAATGGGCGTAAAAATTGAGCGACGGCGACAATTTTAAAAAGCTAGAATTATGTCTAGTGAACTTTTACACGAATTGTTTAGTGGTCTTGAGAAGACAGTGCATGAACGCCTGGCGATGGCAGAGGATGTACTTCATAAGAAGCAGGAATCTGAGCTGGCTGAGCTCGTGCGTGTACAGGGCTACAAGATTGATGCGCTCAGTCTTCAGCTGAACCGTATTTCGGAGCAACTCGCGCAGATGAAGACGCCTGCTGCTCTGCTGCCCTCGGCTATGACGACGATGATGACCGCGACTCCTGCACTCGCTCCTGCTCCTGCTCCTGCTCCTGCTCCTATAAAGAACATCATGATCAGTCCTCCTCAACTTCCTCTGCCTGAGCCTGAGGTAGTTGAGGAAGAGGTGGACGACGCCGAGGCTGAAGTTGAGGAGGAGGAAGTGGAGGAGGAGGAGGAAGAAGAGGGGGAAAGTGTCGAGCCGTTTACGTACAAGGGGAAGACTTACTACAAGGATAGTGAGAATCAGGTGTACCAGGTAGGCAGTGATGGAGAGCTGGATGACACTCCCATTGGTATGTGGAATGAGAAGACCAAGAGAATTACTCCTATTTAATAGATGGATTGCCTACCCGCATATACAGGATCAGCTATTTTCACAGCGCTTATTCTGCTTGATTTAATCAATAAAAAATGGACTCAGTTACCTGGACATATTTTATTCGGTTTTTTTATTGTTCTTCTGTTGATCTATATTTGTGAGAGCAGAGGACCTGCACTCGGCTGGATTTTACTCTCCATCCCTTTACTATTTATTTTGCTTGGTCTTCTTTTGGGTGCAATAAAGAAACCCGCGGTGGCTCCTGTAAAGCCTGGACCGAGCTCCGCTGCCGCTGATATGTGTGAATGCCCGTGCTGTACTGTAAATCCCTGTAAGTGTAAAAAACCTTGCCCAAAACCTACACCTCCCGGACCTTGCATCCCCAGGTCCGAGGCGGCAGGACCCTGTATAAAGCCCACCCTCCAAACCTAGGTAGAATGGAAGATTTATCAGGCTCCATTGTTGAGAATAATGCGCTCTTTGTTATCCCCAATCCGCAGAACAGAGTATATTTCCAGATTCCGAATGTAGATTATAATTATTGGATTCTTCTGCTGCTGACTTTTTTTCAGAGACTCAGCGTTTTCTTGTATTTCGCTCGCAAGTACACAATACGTATATTTAATGGAGTCTACAGAGGTATTACTGATGAAGAGTACGCCTTTCACCGTGGATCAAACACTGCCTTTAGTCTTCATAAGCTAAAGACTGAGTCGGCAGCGGCGGCGTCTCTTGAGTGGATTTACAGTGCGGATAAGAAGCAGTTTAAGCACGCCATTGCATCCCCAGAGGATGAGACTCATTATTTTCCGTATCTCTCAGCGGAGGTCTATCATGGAAATCTTCGGCTGTATGATATCTCGGAGTTTGTCTCAGAACTCAAGTGGACTGCATGTTCTGGTGCAGATAGACCTAGTGCCAAGCATATCCTGTCAGCCTGGTCACTAGAAACGGGTGTTGTGCTCGATCTTTCTCTTTCGCTGTCATTTCATGTAATTACTGAGAGTGGTGACGAGGAAATTATTTTGCTCAGTGAGTAAAAATTGAATATAAAGCTTGGCTAGCATACTAGTCTAGCCAAAATGAATCTTGATTCAGCCATACCTACTGGTGAGTGGACACTGTATTTCCATTCACCAAGAGAAAAGAAGTGGAGCCTCGACACGTATACGCCGATCACGACAGTGGCAACATGGAACGATATGTTCTCTGTGGTCAATGAACTCGGTGATGCGAAGTTGAAGGGCGGTATGTTCTTCTGGATGCGGGAAGGCATTCCACCCCTCTGGGAGAATCACCAAAATATCCGCGGTGGCAGTTACAGTCTACGCGGTTCCACCGAGACCGGTCTAGATATCTTCATGAAGTACAGCATCGGTGCCATGCTAGGGAATATCTCGGAGAATCCTGACGATACGATCCTCGGTGTAAGCATCTCGCCCAAGCTTGTGGATAAGGGTACGCAGTCTGGTGTAGGATTTTATGTGATCAAGATCTGGAATCAGGATTGCACGCGCTTCTCGGTTCCTGCAGGGATAAAATTACTGGATGCGAAACTTTCACATGCAGAAATTATGTACGTTCCTCACAATGAAAAGAAGATGTAGATTTATTGCTTATTCTTGATCGGCGCCAAGACCAACTTCACTTCGCCCAAATTCGCAACCGTGTACCGTAAAATCAGAGGGTAATCATTTTTTAGGTACAGTTCAATCGACGGACAGAGACTCGTGCACTTCGTAAAGAGCACAAGGTGCTTCAGCTGGAAAATACCCTGCACAATCTCCGTGGTATTCGTGGTCTTCTGAACCTTCATCGTGCTGTTGTTCTCACTGATGATCGTCTCCTGCTCGGCGAAATCGCCCACACACTTGAAAATCAAGTCGGATCCAGAGGATGTAACCTCTACATCCAACTTCTCGCCCAGTGCATTCATATCGCGGCAGATCTTCTGTAGATCCATGGAGGGCATGTGGATGATGCTCGTGAAATTCAGCGACGGGATCTGGATATCCTCCACATCCGTGTCGAACAACTTCAGGTAGTAGTTCGTTACAGTGGACTTCTCAGAGTTCTCCATGCGAATTCCGAGCTTGTTCGGATTGGACGCAGGGAGATAGAGTGTCAGGCTATCATTGTTGCCCATGGTCTTTATGAGCTTGAACAAGTAGATCATGTTGACTCCGAGGACATGCTTCACAGGGCAGAAGTAGTTCTCAAAGCGGTCGGAGTGCAGTCTTAGGTAGACTAGAACCGTGTGTGTTTCGTCAACCGCCATGACCTTGATGCCCTGGGGATCGAACTCCAGGTTAGCTTCAGTGAGGATCTCCTTGAGTGCCTCAATCAGTGTGCGAAAAGCGCCAGATTGAACTGTTTTAATTTCAAACAAATTTCCATTCGCGTTTGTCTTGCCTACCGTAGATGCCATGGAAATGAATAGGTGCTCTGCTTTAGATATTGAAGGCTTTTTAGACCTTTTCACGCTGTAACTTCTGCTTTAAGAGTTGAAGGTGTTTTCTGAAGTTTTGCACTGTAGCTTGTGTTACTGTCGTTGCTTTGCGTGTCACGTTCGGTCTAGAAGACGGTAGTGGAACATAAGCTGGAGGTCTGTAGCTTGAGTTTGAAACTTCGATGGGTGAATTAGGGGAATTATTCAGCAGCGGCTCATATCCACTTGTCTTACTATTTGAAACAGTATAGGGCTCCGCTTCATTCTCGTTTTCGACAACAGTTGAAAGTTCCTTTTTTTGTTTGAGCAAGGTTAAACGCTTGCGAGTTGCGTTTACGCGGCTGCGCACTGATTCCAAGAAGTTGGATGTATTCTCTTTTCTACGCATCATGGAGGCGAGCTTGGAAATTTCAGCGGCGGTGGCGGATCCAATTCGCTGTAACAGATTCTTAGCGCGAGCGCGATTGAGTCTCCATTGTTCAGTCGATTCAGTCTTTGCTCTTATCTTTGTAGGCTTTTGCGGGGGCGCTAAGGGTAGTGGCAGTGGAAGTTCTTCTTCCTTGGACTCCTCCTCCTTTGACTCCTCCTCTTTCGATTCCTCCCGTTCTCTTAGCTGCCGCTCATCCTCATCAGCTTCTGCTTCCTTGCGCTCAGTTTGTGACATGCGACGCGCTTTTGTCTGTTTTACAGGAGGGAGTGGTCTTGATTGGAATGAAGAGAGAAACTCGGCTTCCGCCTCAGGATTTCCCTGACGCCTTATACTTGCAAATTTAGTTATATTTGCTCCGCGGGGCTTTCCATACTGAGTTAAGAATTCCTTGGCTAGGTTTCTATTTTCTTTCCATGCAACTCCTTTCTCTCCCACCTTGCGTGTTTTAGGAGCAGTCACATTGATAGGGGCGGCTGATCTTCTCGTTTTAACTGCAAGAGGTATAATCGGCGCCGCTTTTGGCTCTTTGGGTGCCTTTTCTGTCTTTGGTTTCGGCATACGTGCCTGAAAATCATTCAAAAATGCCTTTGTGTTTTGACCTTTGCGCATCATACTGGCGTATGATACAATATTCGGTCCACTGGGTTTTCCAATGCGTGACAGAAAATCCTTAGCTCTTTTTCTGTTCTCTTGCCACGCTGATACCTTCCCTTTTGCGGCTGGAACTACAGATACAGCCACAGCCCGTGGTGCAGGTCTAGGTGCTGCGGCTACACGAGGTGATTCTGCTCCCTTTCTCGCCGCAAAATCTTCAATAAATTCGGCATTACTCTCGCCGCGCTTTCTTATGGACGCCAGCCGATTAATATTAACAGCCGACGGCTTTGCAATTGAAGTTAAATTACGCTTAGCCTCATCTCTGAGTGTTTCCCAGTTCTTCACTCCACCACGCTGCTTTCTCGTATTCGCCAGCATTCGGTGCGCAGCCACTGTTGCCAGTGGTACTAAGATAGCCCCATTTTGTACAAGATTACCCATCACACTCGGAACAAACCCTCCCTTCGTGGGAATGGCAGGTCTTGAAAAGGAGCTCGTCGCATGTAGAAGATCACTTCCTTCTCTGAATGACGGTTCATACGCATTTGGATTTGTATAGGACAAGGGTTGTCCTCCACCTATTTTTTGCATCCTTCCTATCTACCTTAGAAAGACTTTAAAAATTGAGGACAGGGAGGGGGTCATGAATAGTATACCCAAATGTCGACTGCCGAACAGTATAAGCGCCTTACTCACCGCGACCACATCCTCGAGCTCCCAGATACCTATATTGGTTCTGTGGAGACTCATGAGGAGTTCTGTTGGATCTATGATGCGGAAAAGAAGAAGATGGCATATCGAAAGTCGTCATTCAATCCTGGATTCTACAAGCTCTTTGATGAGATCCTTGTAAATGCCCGGGATGCCCTTGTACGTTCACAGACTGACACTGCTCGTCTTCCTGTCAAGACAATCAGTATCAAGGTGGGGACGAATACCGAGGGTGTCTTTGAAATCTCCGTTGAAAATGACGGCGATGGAATCCCAGTGAAGGAGCACGCCGAGTACAACGTATATGTTCCTGAACTGATCTTTGGTCATTTGCTCACTAGCGGCAACTACAACAAGGAGGAGGAGAAGATCGTCGGTGGAAAGAATGGCTATGGTGCCAAGCTCGCGAATATCTTCAGTAATAAGTTTATTGTAGAGACTCGTGATGTAACGCAGGGTATGCGTTACAAGCAAACGTGGACCGATCATATGTCTGTGTGTGGAAAGCCGTCCGTTCAGAAGGACAAGGCGTCTCGGGGCTTCGTGCGTATCACCTTTCAGCCTGATCTGACTCGCTTCGTTGGTCTTCAGCTGGAGGAGATGACGAAGATTCTTCACACGCGGGCAATTGAGTTGGCTGCTCTTGCCACGAAGGAGGTGAAGGTCTCGTGGAATGACGAGCTCATTTCCACAAACACCTTTGAGAAGTATGTACATCTCTTTACAAAGGATAGTGCCTCGGTCGCCTATGAGCGCTGCTCCGAACGCTGGGAGGTTGCAGCTGTTCTCGCCCGCAGCATCTATGAGGACGAGGAGAACCCCAATGAGAAGCATGTGAGTTTCGCCAACGGAATTCGGACTCGGAAGGGCGGCAAGCACGTGGAGACCGTTGTACGTCACATCCTGGGTGATTTCTGTGAACTCGCAAAGAAGAAGAAGGTGGATGTGAAGCCAGGTCAGATCAAGGACTGCGTTCTCTTCTTCATCAACTCAACCATTGTAAATCCTTCATTTGACTCTCAGACAAAGGATACACTCACGACGCCTGCGAACAAGTTTGGCTCACAGTTTAAGACTGGTGGCAAGCTCGTTGAAAGCCTCATGAAGATCGGCTTGCTGGAGGAGGCGCAGTCGATCCTTGAGTCAAAGGCGGCAAAGGATGCAAAGAAGACCGATGGATCTAAGAAGAAGACGATTCGGGGGCTTCCAAAGCTCGAGGATGCCCTCTGGGCTGGCACAGCACATTCGTCTGAGTGCACACTCATTCTTACTGAGGGAGATTCAGCTGCCACGAGTGCTATCACGGGTCTCAAGGTGGTTGGGAGAGAGAAGTGGGGCGTCTTTCCTCTTCGAGGCAAGTTGCTCAACGTCAAGGACATCAGTCAAGAGAAGTTTAACAAGAATGAGGAGCTGACAGCGATTAAGAAGATCCTCGGGCTTGAGCAGGGTCGCAAGTATAAGGATGTGAAGGCTCTTCGATATGGTCGTGTCATGGTTATGGCAGATCAGGATTTGGATGGATCGCACATCAAGGGGCTGCTTATGAATCTCTTTCACACGGAGTGGCCTGAGCTCATGTTGAGTGGATTTCTCTGCTCACTCGCGACGCCACTGCTGAAGGCGTCGAAGCGTTCAGAGGTGCGTGCCTTCTACAGCCAGGCGGAGTTTGAGGCATGGAAGGGTGGACTTGGAGAGGACGGCTTGAAGGGCTGGACTCTCAAGTATTACAAGGGTCTAGGCACGAGCACTCCAGCGGAGGCGCGCGAGTGGTTCGAGAATCTCCATGAGCTTAAGTATGTATGGGATGCCTCTACGGATGAGAACATTTCGCTCGCATTCAACAAGAAGCGGGCGGATGATCGTAAGAAGTGGCTCCAGGACTACAATCCGAAGCGAATGCTCACGCCTGGTCCCGATGGAAAGGTCGATTATTCGCGCTTCATCCACGATGAGCTTATTCACTTCAGTAATGCGGATAACTTGCGTTCGCTTCCTCACATTATGGACGGTCTCAAGCCGTCGCAGCGTAAGATTCTCTTTGGTTGTCTGAAGCGTGGGCTTCGACAGGAGGTTCGTGTTGCTCAGCTTGCAGGCTATGTCTCTGAGCATGCTGCGTATCACCATGGCGAGGCGTCACTGAATTCGACGATTACGGCAATGGGACAGAACTTCGTCGGTAGTAATAACATTCATTTGCTGACGCCTGTTGGGCAGTTTGGATCTCGCCTCATGGGTGGCTCAGATGCAGCCAGCCCCCGATACATCCACACGCACCTTGAGCCGATTGTGGATGTACTCTTCCGCAAGGAGGATAATGGAATCCTAAATTTCATTGATGATGATGGTCTTCTAGTAGAACCTGAGACCTATCTCCCTGTTCTGCCGATGCTCCTTGTAAATGGTTGTGTGGGAATTGGCACGGGATTCAGTACAGATATTCCGCCCTACAACCCTGACGAGATTGTGCGTCTCCTGCGCTCCAGGCTGGAGGGACAGATGAAGACGTTCGAGGGCGTTGATCTGACACCCTGGTGGTTCGGGTTCAAGGGACAGGTTGTTAAGCAGGACGAGACAACCTATCTGACCAAGGGCATTTACACCATGGATGATGAGAAGCGCACTGTAACAATTACCGAGCTTCCTGTTGGCGTCTGGACAAAGGACTACAAGGCGTTCCTGGATGAGATCTGCTCAGGCGAGGCGAAGGGATCTCTCTCTGATGATAAGAAGCCTGTACTGAAGGGCTTCGATGATCTGTACAATGATTTGGATGTCAAGTTCATCCTGTACATGGATCACGATTACTACGAGGATATCAAGGCAGATCGCGCTGAGTTCGTGAAGCGCTTCAAGCTTGCAAACAGCTGGAAGACGAGCAACATGAACTGCTTTGATACGAACATGAAGATTGTCAAGTATGACTCCCCGGGTGCTATCCTAGAATCGTTCTATGGACCGCGACTGATGTACTATGAGCGTCGCCGACTGATGGAGATGGCTCGCCTGGAGCGCCATATGCTGGAGTGCGATGCTCGGGCGCGCTTCCTTCGCTTCGTGCTGGATGGCACTATTGATCTCCGCCGCAAGGAGGATCATGAAATTGTAGAGATCATGAAGACATGTTCGCTTCCGCCGCTGAGTTCTCTGGAGACTCCAGACAACGTAGATGCGTATGAGTATTTGCTGCGACTCCGTATTGATCGGGTCAAGGCGTCGGCGATCCAGGAGGCGGAGGAGTCGCTCATGACTGCGCGTATCTCTTTCGAGAAGCTGCGTGACACTACCGCTTCCGCACTGTGGCTCTCAGACCTGGTCGATTTTGATAAGGTCTGGGCGAAGGCAAAGATCGAGCGGGTAGATTTCCTGTCGGGGGCTGGATCGACAACGGCGGAGAAGCAGAAGAAGCGCCGCTTCAAGGTTGCTGCTTAGATAAACTGGTTCAGCGGCAAGGACTTTGAACCTGCACTGCTGAGATTCATTTCACGGGCTAGAGGAACGGGCATATGACTTATGTCGTTAATGTAATAATGGTAATGATCAACGGCACTCAAGATGTGTGGCGCAGACCAATCGACAACTTTTTGATTCAGGTCTATCACCTGCCCAGGGACATCGGTCGGTAGGTTCTTGGCATACTGGTAATAGATAGCGCGCATGATAATTTTTAATTCGTCGACAGATTGATCATCGATAACATATCCCTTGGGTTGGCTCTTCTCATAGACCTTACGGCGAATGGCATTTTGGATGATCTGTATGTTCTTGCCACTGAAGAAACTTTCACTCAGGGCATTCGTCTCCCAGTTCCCTCGTAACATATCACTTTGAAAGTCTTTTTCGGATGTTTTTTCGTACTGGTATCCGGGAAACGTTTCAGGAACCGATGATTCTTTCTCACTAAAGACAACACGCCCATTTTGACCATGATTGAGCGTCCAATCTGGATTTGTTAACGGAAGTTCGAATGCTGGATCCTTATTCATCCTTCTACTTATTCGTCTTTCTAAATTATTTTCTTTCAATTTAATATACAAATGAGCCACGGACTGAAGCAGATCCCCAACGACGGACGTTTTTTCGTTCCAGTTTCTTCTCTGGCTTACACGGGTAGTATTAACGAGCTCAACAGAACAACAGGAACTCTGCAGACGGCTGCCTGGTTGCGCGCGGGCGGCACGGGCGGCGGCTTTCCTGGTGGTCCGGGTGGTGGCACCACCTATCTCTCGTCAGTAAATGGTCCGGGCGCTGGCAAGCTGCGTGACCTTGGTAAGACGTATGTCTCAGCTGGACGTACCTTCCGCAAGGTACAGTTGATCAATTACGGTGGTCAGGTAAACGGTAACTCAGCGACGAACGGCGTCGGCGGTGCGGCGGGCACGACCCCTGACTCTGATTTCCTCACGGGCTACATCGAGCTCGGATGGGAGGGCAATGGATTCCCTGCCCCTGTAACCCGCATGTAAAAACTTGGTTGTTTTGAAATCTTTTTTTTGATTTTTAAAAAGCATAAAAAAGATACTAAATAGATGGACTTCACGTTCTTACTTTACATCTTTCTGTCTTTTGTCATTGGAATCGGCGGTGCCTATGGACTCGTACAGATTGAACGTCCAGTAGCAGGAATTTTGTATCTTGTTGGTGTTATTGCAATCTTGATCTTTTTTGGTCTCCGGTGGTTTTCTGGTGATTCACTCAAGGTAGGTGCACCTACTGTTACTTCTTGGCCGCCTGCAATAAATCTTTGCCCCGATTTCCTCAGTATTTACGAGCGCACGGTAAACGGAACTAAGGAAAAGGTCTGCGTTGATTTGATCGGAGTTGCGACTCAGGGTGGCATCCAAAAGATGACTTCGCCCGAACAGGCACTCAAGGAGGAATATGTTTTTCACTTGTTCCATGAGCAGACAGGTCCTGCAAAACAGGCGTCTCTCTGCCAGCACTGCAAGGATAAGAAGGTCACGTGGGAGGGTATCTATGATGGTGTCACCTGTGTAGGCAGTGGACTCGCACCTGGTTCTTCTGGAAATGCAAACATGTGCTATGATGCCTCGGGGAATGTACAGATCACGTAAACGAGGGTTAAAGAAAAACGTGAGTCTTGATGAATAGATGTGGAGACCGACTCCTATTGAAAAAACAATATGTCTACATCCTGCTGTTGAGAAAACACTGGCAGAATGGATAGAAAAACCTACGCACCCTGCTGTTCTCTTGTATGGTGAGCCTGGTGTTGGAAAAACAACACTGGCGCATCGTGTTTATAGAGATGCCAAGTTGAAACCAATTGAGTTTAATGCGAGTCATACACGCAGCGGGACATCCTTTCGTAAGATTCTGTTGCCACTTCTAAATGAGGGTGGGGTCGTTCATATGATTGAGACCGGAAAGCGTGGTGGAATTGGTATTATTTTGGATGAGATTGATGGATTATCACAGGGTGAGAAGGGTGGTCTCAAAGAACTTCTCGATTTTTTGAGATCCTGGTCGCCCGAAAAAGAGACAACTCCGATCATTTTGATCAGTAACACCCTTGATTCAAGAAATCTGATTCAGATTTCCAAACTATGCATCACTATTGAAATGCGAGAAGCCGATAAGGATTGTGTAGAAAAATGGTTGGGGCGAGAACTCGGTGCAGAAAATCATTTACAAATGGTCCATGGTGATTTACGTGTTCTTCAGAGACAACTGATTGGGCTGGAGCAAGCCCAGGAAATTATCGAAGTTCCAGAAGGTATTCTCCCCATTTCCTGGTGGAGTCTTTGGAATGAATGGGATCCGTTTTTTGATTTGGATATCGATAGCCATGAGGCAAATCTGGCTGGGCTTGTCTTTGTAGAGAATCTAAATGATCGTATTTCTACTGTGAAGGGAAATACACATGAGAGTTGGAACATTTTTATGAGAATCTTCTCGGGATATAGTCGCAGTGATCGCGCCGATTTCTGGGCTTTCTTTCACCAGTGTTGGAATTTGCTGCCGCTCTCACAGCATATTAAGTTGAAAATTCCGAGTTTACTCTTAACTCAGACTGCAGGATTACCTGAGGGTTCGGAGGGTCTCGTCCCGAAAGTAGATTCTTTGCGTTATACACCTGTATTAACGAAGCAATCTGCTATGTTTAATTCCTGGAAGTTCTTGTGTGAAATCAGCGATCCAGCTGGAATTCCGATTCGCCTTGTACCGAGCTTGTGTCATATTGAGGCAGATAAGCCAGGACAGAAACCTGATAAGCAGCGGCGGCTGCGCAATATCGCGCTACAAAGTTTATTGCCGCAAGCTCCTTAAGAATTCTCGAGTAATTTCTTCAACTTACACTGTTCGCATACATTGAAGCTAGGCACAATGTTCCGAACATTCTCTCTCGGTCCGCTAGACTTGCGCGTTTTGTTCTTAGCATTCTTGATCTTCAGGAAATCTGAGACACTGAGCGTGGAACCCGCATAACGAATGGCAGCAAGACGCTGGGAATTGGCTACCCGAGGTGCCTTACCCAGAGCAAAGGTCAGATCATTGTGCGCCGTAGATTGCGCATTCTTCCAGGCGGCAGCGGCAGCCTCCTTCTCCGCCTTGCGCGTGGCATTTCTCTGCACCTTCATTTCCGTCTTCATCTTCTTTGCCAGCTCCTTCGCGGCGGACGCAGCTTCCTCCTTCAGCGCCTTGGCAGATTTCTTCGCTGCATTCTTCGCGAGCTTTGCCGTCAGCGCAGCAGCAGCCTTCTCGAGTTTAGCCGCACTCTTCGCCGCATTCTTCTCCGCCTTCAAAGTAGCCTTCTTGGCGTTCTTTTCAGCCTGCTTTCTCGCCACAGTCTCAGGTGAGTTCTTCGGTCTCGGCATTCTACTATTCACTTATAAATTTTCCATAGAAGTTCTCATGAATATTGTTTGGATGGATAACCTCTATATAAACACATCCATAAGGAGCAATTACTTATTCCTAACACAATATGTTTACACTCGCTTAATATGAGCATAGCAGCAAAAAAATACTGAATATCATTGTAATTTTCTTCTTTTGTGTTTTCGTAATGGATTCCCTTGTCCGTGGTAGATACCTTCGTTTCCGTAAAATATATACAGTCTGGAAAGACTTGTTTTGCATAGTCTATGAACTGTTTTTCATCAGACTGAATTAAGATAGTTTCTCTTCCAGTGTAGAGTTCTTGTATCTTATTGATGTATGAAGAATAGTCGACTCTTGATACCTCATCTTTTTTGTCAGTTCCTCTGTAATAGACTCCAAGAGTATTTGCAGGGTCAAGCCCATATTTTTCTAAGAGCATCTGTTTTTTATCTAGGATTCGCTGGGATGGAGAAAAGTATTTTTTAACAAAGGGTGTAATGTGAGAATAGTTTAGTGTAATATATTCTTTCATTTGATAGATTACATAAAAATCAATTACACCCTCATGTTCGATCTCTAGTTCTGAATTCGCAAAAAAATCCTTCGTGACATCGTCATTTTCATTTTGTTTATACAAAAAAAACTGATCTGATCCATCGAGGAAATCAGGTACTTTATTATAACATTAATAAAAATTCATAATCGAATATAATCTAAAGCTACAGTCTGCAAAAAATCCACATGTTTTACTAAATGGATTATTTGGTATTAGTGTATGGAATCCATCATCAGTACGTATCATCTGCGTGGACATTATACATTTGTCTTTAAGAGTGTGTATCTGTTAATTCATCAGGATGTAAAAGACGAATCATGGACAGGGGGGATGTGCGTCCAATACGATAGGCACGCCCCAAGATCTGCTTCTCCTCCTCGTGATTCATTGCGTGCAAAAGTATTACATGGGTCGCAGCTGTAATATTCAGTCCAGCACCTGCCATGATCGAATTCAAAAGGAGAACACGGGTGTCTCCCTTCTCAAATGACTTTAAGGTTGCGTTAATTACATCCTTATTTCCCTGTACCTGCTTCACCTTAATATTCGAAATTGAGAGCTCATTAGAGATTTGATGAAAGGGATTATCATAGCGACTGAAAACAAGAAATCGAGCACCAGCATTTTGATGTAGTGTCTCTGTGATCAGCCTGAGGAGCTGCTCAATCTTCTTCAATGGCTTATTCTCTTGTGAGATCGGTTCAACCACCGCAGGCATAGGTGTGGCGGAAAGCGCCTTCAGTTCAACGGGTGTGATCGGTGTTCTGCACAAGGGACAGGTGGTCAGGCGTGTGAGACTGGTCAACATGCAGCCGCCGCAGAAGACACGACTGCAACAATTGGTAAGAACAGCATTCTGTGGCTCGTCAAAACAAATCGGGCAGATTTCATTCTTGTAATTCTCAATCCGCTCCTTGAGAGTTCGAATTTGTTCCTCCAATCCGTCGATTTTTTGTTTAAGATTTTTCAGTGCATCTTCCTTCGCTCTGGCACTCGCGTATTCGATTGAACTCTTAAATTCATAGGTTTTCCGAAGACGATCCAGTTCCTTGATACGATTTTCTGTGACCGCTGTGATCAAGGTCGTTGAATCTTCTGACTTCACACCAAGGGTCTCGAGGGCGCCAACAAAGTCACCTGCATGGAGAAGCTGTCGAATTTCTGGTGAAATGGCATTAGCAAGAACACGCTGAACAACAGATGGCATACACATTATATTTTGTATAGTGAGACTGGGCAGTGAGATAGACTCGCGTACATACTCATCACGACAACGCAAGACAAGCCGACCTCTGTACTTGTGATTTGTAGTCAAGAAATAACGGAAAAAATTTGTGGAAATCATGTAATATCTCTGATACACATAATAAGAGGTGGGGCTAGACTGATTTTTCCAAATTCGAAGTTGTGCCATAAGCGTGGGGTCAAACTCATTGTTTGCTAGATAACTACTGAACATATTTTGTGTAAAATAATGTACATTGTTTGGAAACAACAGATTAGGCCAACTCGCTGATATAAACCAGGTGAATCGTGTTGTGGGAAGTGGCTTTGTCGATGATATATGAAGAGTATCAGCTTCATCATAGAATACACGCTTCCAAATTATACGCTGATATAGTGCTATTTCTTGAAAGGCACCATAGAGTGTATTACTTACAAGAACAACGTCTTTTTGCATCATCTTGTCCTTGGTCCATTTTTCTGTATTTAAATATGCCTTCGTTTTCACTCCATAATATGAGAGTGTAGTCTCATTCTGGATATATCCCTCCCACTGTTTAAAAAGCGTATGTGGCACAACAATCAGGCAGCCTGCGTTTGAGAGATCTGTCCCCATCGTGACTTCCTGGATAGCGTAGAGACTATTGCTGCTATTTTCTGTCAAAAAACTCGTCTTATGCAGGGTGTCTTCTTGTTTCAAATTTGATATATGACCAAGAACCATTAGACTCTTACCTACGCCAACCCCGTCGCCGAGGATGGCAAAGGAACTATACAGTTTCGCACCTGAAATATCCATGCCCTTATTCAAGACCTTTTCCTTTTCCTTCATAGAAAAAAGGACTGACTTTTGGTGGTTTCTCAGAGACGTTTTTACGTGCGTGGGCTGACTAACCTTATCGGATTCTGAAGTTAGCGAATGTTTATAGACATCATTTAAAATACTGAGGGACTGATGTGAGTTCGTGTGGTGACTCATCCTGCTAAATGCTTGAACTTTTATTTTAAGCACCTGAGCCCGCCAGCAAATAATTGAAAAAACAGGCGATTTTTGGAATATAGATAAATACATCACTATGTTTTTTATGAATATCAACAATAAATTGTCCATCTGCCTGTCGTTCCTTTGGATTCCATCGAACAGATCCAATATAGTGCCTCGGAACAATAAATTGTGCAGTGTCAATGCCTCCCCTCTGTATTACACCTCCTTTAAGAAAACGAACGCTATCTGAGCGATTTTGATCCCAGGTGTAAATGTAGTTTTGATCAAGGGTGGGCAGTAAGATCCAAAAAATATAATGCATCACATTATCGTCATCTAAGACATAAATAAATGCTTGGCTATTTTCATCAATTTCATCCAGTGCTCTATTAATTTGGGGATGACCACATACACCCTCTTCGTCATGTTTTATTTCAGTTATTTTTTCATGCCCCTCGTATTTAAATGTATAGTCTCTCCCTCTTGATGTATCATATACAATATACCATCGATCAACTTTAGCAAAGTTCATTGATTCATAGAGTCTATGGAGATTCTGTGGTCGCGAGCACGGGGTAATAATATATAGCATTATTCTATTGTGTAGAATATGATTTAGGCATCTGCAAAAAATTCACGCAGTGTTTTATCTTTAATAAATTCGTCAATGGTGAGTGTGGTTTTGTGGACCACGGGATTCGGCTTGCCTGCCTTACGCATTTCTTCCTCCTGCTCGCGCAATTTCTTCTTATCGAAGGTATTTTCTGAATGACTCATCACAAGCATAACCTTGCGAGGATCAAGTTGAACCATGGGATGACGGTAATCATCCAGAAATGATTTTTCCTCTGCAAATAGAACGTTTTCATCATACTTGTGTGCCCTTGCATAGGAGGATCGCCACGCCATCGTACCATTGGTGGCGTGCTTCTCATTGTAGGGACCGAGTTTGTAAATCACTTTAATATCTGTATAATACATGTAAATCTCAGTGGCGCCAGCAAGTTCAACGGTGGGGTTTCTTTTAAAAGCAGCAACAGCTGCCTCCACACGCTCAGGAACATAATAGTCATCGTCATCCATGGCTACAATAATTTCACCTGTGGCAACTTTATTTAGGAAATTGCGCTTCGCACCAATTGTCTTCTTCATGTCTGAGGAAATGTACCGAATGTTTGGAATATATTTTGCTGCGGTGTCAAAAAAGTCCTTTACTTTCTCTTGACCATCGTCAAGAATAATCCATTCCATGCGATCAAGCGGATAGGTTTGCTGTTTATAACATTGAATGAGATGCGGAATAAATCGGCGCCTGTTGTACGTGGGTGTAATTACCGAAACAAAGGGTTTATCGGATATTGTTTGTTTGGCAAGCGGTTTGACCATCTCTAGGTTTACATAGATCAGTATTTTTAGACCTAGGTAAATTTGACGACGTTGCCCTTGAGATTAAGCGTGATAAAATGGTAAAAGTATCTGTCATCACAGTTACCTGTAATCGGCGACGATTTATACCCAGGCTCATTAAAATTTACAGGGCGCAGTTGTACCCCTTAGATCAAATGGAGTGGATTATAGTCGACGATGGCGATACGAACCAAAAGGTGGCGGATCTATTTCTGTATTCAGGTCTATCCAATATTGTATATTTGCCTTATCGTCGTGGGATAGTCATGGGTGCCAAGTTGAATATTGCGAAGGCGCGGGCAAGAGGTGAAATCATAGTTATAATGGATGATGATGATTACTATCCACCTGAACGTATTCTTCTTGCTGTGCGTGCACTGGAAGAAAACCCTGATGTTTTGGTGGCAGGCTGCAGTAAAACGTATATGTATTACATGGATACCGATGAAATCTACTGTGCCGGTCCTTACCATGACTATCATGCCTTGAATTGTACTCTTGCGTTTCGTTCCTCCTATAAGGGTATGTATAATGATAATGAGCCGTGCGCAGTTGAAAGTTTCTTTCTAAATGATTTTACTGAGGATATGATACAACTCAATAGCAAAAAAACAATACTTCATGTAATTCATTCCACAAACACATTTAATGCTATACAGGGGCGTGATGAGGGGACTCTAGGTTTATTACGTAAAACGAAGCTAACCTTGGAAAATTTCATTCATGATGAAGAGATGAGAAAGGCTTTTATTGGGGCATATTAATTTCGCGAAATGTACAGCATGGTAATTGCAGTGGAGAAAGAGATAAAGAAACAGGCTGTTCTTCGTGCATTTATGTAGTCGACTCTGGGCTGAACTGTTCCAGTCGATTGACTCCTGCTAGAAGGTCTATACTGATTTACTCGATTGTCAATCACAATTTGTATGGGCTGTTCAGTGAGAGGTGGAGGAACATAGGGTCGTGCTGCAGGTCCTTGTACCAAAGTATGACAGATAGGACATTCTATGCGACCCTTATATCTGAAATATTGTACCCAGCAACTCACATGTGTATAGATCTTACAGTTACACGTGCCGTTAGGATATTTGCGTAAGATAAGAAGAATCACTTCATCATTTGGTTTTTGTATTTCTAGACAAAATAAACAGGGTTCCATTGTTGAGCAGCTCACTATTGCTAAGGTATTCAATCAAATTTTATTCAAGGTGTACACTTCTGAGACTCGGGAAGAAATCACCCTGGCGAACACGCAAGGTGCTTAGATTCGGTAAAATATGCTGACTTAGATTGCTAGCAATATTTTCTGTTAAGCTCGTTGTGGCTTCAGGAAGTGAGGGCAAGGTGCTCGGATCAAATGTCTTTCCAACGAGTTTGGCACACTCACTCATGAATGCGACCAGTTTTTTCCTGGCAGCTGCATCTTCCTGGTAATAAAATGGGAAGAGGAAAAAGGATCCCAGAGATGTCTCTGCCTTTGTCTGTGTGATAGGAAGCAGCGTATACAGTTTGGGGGCTGTGCCTAGACCAACGCGAACTAAATAATAAATTAAAACAAAGGGGGCAAAAATGAATCCATATATAAAAAACAGAACACGATATTTTACTTCGCGCCCAACAGCGTCATTGGCTGCGAGCATACCTCCTAAGAGACAGAGTGTCAGATAAAAGAAATATGAAACAAACATTGTTGTGTTTCCCCAGATATCAGAAAAAAGTTTCCCCGTGTCGAAAGTCTGGTCAGCCACGGCGTTTAGCGCCTTTAGCTGCTCATCAAGTGTCTTCTTATCGAGTTTGAGAGTAAGAGCACTGGGAGGCACCTTTGTGCCCTCGAGAATACCCTGTAAGTCCTTCTCAATTACCGTGAGTTTCGCTTGTATTTCTTCAACTGTTGTTTTTGTATCAGCAGTTTTATAGAATGATTGCTGAGTCTTATGATAAGTTAATAGATCGGTTATATTTTGCTGTGTCAGTAATTTATTTGCATCCCAGACTTGAATCTGCTCAGGAAACAGGGTTATAAATTTATCCAAAATAGAATATTGTTGTTGCTGATTGAAAACTGCTGTGGCACCCGTCGTTAAAATATTCTGGGCAGCGGCGAAATCTTTATCAATGTTTGCTGTTGTAGCCACCGCTTTTTCGGCTGAGCTAACGAGTGCATCGAGCTGTTTATTTGCATTCGATGTCATAACACCTGCGGAAATTCGTTGTGCCTTTACGTCTGCAAGGGCTTTTTGTAGATCATTTTGCGCCTTTGTATTTTTTTCTTGTTGCGCCTCAAGTGCCTTCTGTGCCTCAGGATTGTAGGTAGCTGAATATATTGCATTTGATATTGTGCTCATTTCTATCTAACCTATTTACTAAAAATAAATATACTCTGTAGATATGGCGAGAGCAACTCGGAAACAAAAGGATGACTGGGTTGTTGCGATTCCCTCGTACAAACGCCCCGAAACTTTGAGAGATAAAACTCTGAGTGTCCTCAAAGACTATGGAATACCTGCTGCTAAGATTCATGTCTTTGTTGCGAATAAAGAACAGGCTGATCTTTACCGGGAAACGTTGGAGGCTGGGACATATGGTAAGATCATCATTGGTATCGTGGGCATGGGTGCCATCAGAAATTTCATAAGTGACTATTTTCCCAAAAGTAAGAAAATCGTGAATATCGACGACGATATTAAAGGCTTTCTTGAGTTTGACGAGCGGGCGAAGCGTCATGAGAAGGAACTTGTGTCCCTAAAAGAGGTCATACGGCGGGGGTTTGCGGAGTGCGCTGCGCGCGGGGCGCGTCTCTGGGGGATCTATGCTGTACCCAATGGATTCTTTATGAAGGCAGCTGTTAGCACGGACCTCAAATACATTATTGGTAGTTTCTGGGGGTGCATCAATCCTGGGACAAAGGAGATCAAGATTACACTCGACGACAAGGAAGATTATCAGCGTAGTATTCTGTACTACAAGGCAGACGGCGCCGTTGTTCGTCTGAACAATGTGTCCGCGAAGTCGTCGTATTATAAAGAGGCGGGAGGTATGCAGGAGGAACGCACGAAGGAGCGTGTAGAGAAATCTGCGCGCTGGCTCGTGAAAGAGTATCCTGAGTATGCCACTCTGAATCCCAATAAAAAGAGTGGGTTCATGGAAGTCAAGCTCAAGGCGAATCCACACTTATAGCGCATATTTCAGTCCGCCCATACCACCCTCAATTACCAAAAAGTTAATGTTCTCCACATAAATGTTCAAGTCATATACATAGTTTGTATTGACCGGCAAAGGATGAACATCGACTTCAACCTGGAAATTCCGAATACGACTTGCGTTCACACTGCCGCTCGGCTGTGTCGTCGGGCTTCCCAAGGCAAAATTATAAATCGGCACAAGTTTGAGGGGTTTTCCAGTTAAACTCTTCCACGGCGTAATCTTTGTAAAATAATCCACGGGCTTTTCCTCTTGAATCTCATTTCCATCGCAAATGATGCGTATGGCTCGTATAATCTCTATTTGACCCTGGGGAATCAAAAGACCACTCGAATAGGCGCTTGTATTAATTGCACTCAGGTTCGGCGTGGGATTAAACGGCGGATTTGGGAAGTTCCACCAATTCGTGAGATTCGCAAAGTCATTTCTATACAAAAGACTGTCGCTGCGGCGCGGCACGAAAAGCAGCCGTGTAATTGGATTGTGCGTTTCCAGGTCAAGTATTTGCCGATTAAATAGACCAGGGAAGGGATAATTTGTCACCTGAGAAAACATATAGGACAGTGGCGTGGAAGCGAATACATGACGCTCTTCCTCCGTCAAATAAATATAGGTACTTTGGATGCGCGGATTTAAGAACCATCCATTGAGAGTAGGAACAGTTGACCCGATATCGGTGGCAAAGAAGCGCCACTGTCCACTTATATCACCCGATGTCACATAATCCGGCTGGTTATTCCGAATGAGAGACAGTGACTGAAGCATCTTATAGTCGGGAGCCACTCTGTAACCTGAAACATCCAGCAAGGTATATAGTGTGCGTATGGGATTCAAAGTAATCTGTACTTCACACTCATGATACTGAAGGGCTACGAGTGGAAGAGCAAGAGAATTGAAGTCAGAAAACCAGAAGGAGAGAGGTACGTGGATATCTTGTCCGAATATTGACGGACGATTCACCTGACCACCTGAAGGACTTGTGTTATCCTGAAACACTGTCGGATACCCTGTTCTACTAGTTCCTCCTGCATACATACCGCTCGCAGGTTCTATAAGTTCAGGTACATCACCCACAAGTTCCCGCCATTTATCAAACTTGTCCGTGTCGTAATCAGCCAGTGCCTTTGCCAATAAGTAATTTCCATCAAATTCCTGTATTTTTTGACCGCCTATGTAAAATGCGGCATTCTGAATGATGGCTGCACCTAGATAGCGTACCCATTGATACTGAATCTGCGTAGGGCGATTATAACTGGTTACCAAGTGCTTACTGAAAATATCCGGAATACGGAATGAAAAATACATATCGCTTAACAAATCGCCACTGCGTTGTATTTTGGCTCTCACTTTGATAGGTTGATCATAGAATAATTCATTCGGTCCATCCATGAGTGTCGTGATGGATTCTTGTGAAAAATGAGAATAACGCCGAAATGCCTTGTAGAAAAAGGTCATTTGAGGATTTCCACTCAAAATAACATTTTGGGCGCCGTAAGCGATTAAACCCAGGAGACCACCACCTGTCATTCTTCTCTTGCTGTGGAAAGAGCAAAAGAAGAAGTACAAAAAGAACGACACCCTGCCGTTTAAACCGAGTGTGTATAACTCGTCGTCCACCAGGTATCCGCCAGGTAAGGTGGCATATCCTGTGATGCAGCCATGACCTTCTTGCTCGGACCCGCGGTCACCTGGCTCTGAATTTCTGTGTATGATAACGCATAGCTAAAATACTTGAGTCCACCGAGGTTCCCGTTGAAGCTGCCCTGTACTGTGAATGTCTCGTGCTCACCCAGGGCAGCTGTCGTGGATCCGCGCACAATCATGCTGTTCTGGCTGAAAAGGATCAGGTCTTGGAAATTCTGGTAAGGGAGTGAGCCCTCAAAGTTCAGCTTCTTTGACAGATTGCCATTGATATAGATCTCCAAGGAATTCTTCCGCGCAACAATGGCACAGTGGAACCACTTCCGCACAGGAATATTCTCAACGTCACAATACGTATAAGGATTCTTGTAGGCATTCATGAAGACTCTCATTGTATTCGCATTCTTCTTGATGAAGACGCCAGGACCTAACAACGGGTAGGGCGTCGCATAGCCCTTATAGAATACAGTGGCAAGCGCATCGTCGCCCGTAAAGGTGGAAGGATTTACATATAAGTAGAAACTGTACGTGAATTCCATGCCTGTTCTCTCATTGTCTGAAAACGGGATGAGCTTAGCATCTGGGAATTTAGTGGTATCCTGGCGAATGACAACCTGCTTATCATCTGAGGATGCCGTATAGGGGAAAAGATCAACCACATGATTTCCAATGTTTAGGAACGAAACATACAGATATTCTACTGACAAAAATAAAAAATACACTAAGACGACGATAACCAGTGCCAGTAGGAACTGTGCTAAGAAACTTTCACCCATAAAAATGCTCGTTACTGATGAAGAGTCAGCTTCCATTCTCTAAGAAATACAGACTTTAAAATCAGCTTCCAACTTGTATTGTGCTCTTTGCGTAGGTTACATTTACCTGCGGTGTCTTGAGTGTAAGTGAGCCTGACACATTGAACATGTTCGCGAGCCAATTCATGAAGCCGCCGCCGCCCGCTGTCGTAGGACCGGACATATACATTCTGTAAATCTCATCCGGATTCAACGATCTCTGCACAAACGTTACATCACTGAGGAAGCCATCATAGCCACCGAAGTCGAGCAACTTCGCACTTACACCCTTAGGATCCACGCGGTAGAATGACGGCATGATGCAGCTGCGCGCGAGCTTGCCGTCCATGTAGACATCGCAGGTCTTTCCGTTGAGAATGACGGCGATGTGAACCCAGCGCTGTAAATCAACAGACGGCAGATCGCAGAGAGGATATGTCTCCAGGAGACCCTGATCCATCTGACCACCCGCAAAGAGCTGCTTTACATTCTCCGTGCTGAGATTCGTGTTCTGAGAGACACTCAGTCCGGGATCCACCGCGGGCTTGCCCGAGGGCGTAGGTGCCGCGGAATCACCTGGCGTCTTTGTATGTACACGCACGACTAAATTATTCTTGTGGATACCGAGACCAACCACAAGCGTTGAGAAGTTTGAACCGCGGATTTCCAGGATGTGCTTCCGCTGACCCGCCTTGTCCTTCCAGCCCGTGATGTAGGTCCAGAAACTGGCTGAATACTCGCCGCCTTCATAGGGGGGTGGGATATTGTAGAGTTGAGATGCCGTAGGCTGATTGGCAGGAATGGCAGAACCTACAACGACAGTTGACTGAACCGTCGGCATACCGTACAAATAATTGTACAAGTAATAGAGCGCCGTGATACCGAGGACAAGGATGATAAACCCAACAAAGTAGGATAATACAGAGCTCCCCCCCAGACCGGCTAGAACCGTTTGTTTCACAGAATTAAGAGTGCTCATACTTCTTCTGCTTGTAGTACTCCATTTTTTTTAGTCATATTGCGTGTCCCAGCTGTAAAGTGGCGATGCAGGACGAACCGTAATTGGTTTCATACAAGCACCATTCGGACACGGATTTAACTTTGTGATGAGATCCATATTCACACTAAATTGCGGTTCACCCTTGGTGTTCGTCACTTTCGCGTATTCGATTCCCACACGTTGTAAACTGAGTCTCTCTGGAAAGACACGGAAAAATGCGAATTGTCCGTTGAGTCGTGAGTCACCCAGGGTCGGTGCAGATCCTACAGACGCATGATCAAGAGAATACTGAGTGCGCTTTGAGAGAACAATATCATCATTGTAAAATACATCGAAACGCCGACCTTCGCGGCTGATCGTCACAGCCACCCATTTTTGAAACGGAAGTGGGGGGAGTGCGAAGGTTTCAATGGATGTCTGTTCAACCGTTTTGCCAGCAGGAATACCATACGTTCTTATAGCAAGTTGTGCAGATGCCTGACCCGGGCGGCTCGCATCCGGAGAGGATACGATCTCCATCTTTAGAACATTTGATACATTCAACAGATTATTGTATCCCTTGTGCTGACACTGGCTACAGTCTCTCATGACACACGGGCAAATATTGTAGCGATCACTGCTACACATGGGGTCACCGGGATTTGCACTGCACGTTGTTGCCTGACCCGTTTTCTGGAATGGAAGAACATTCACAAAAAATTGTATCGATCCTGTATTTCCTGTTAAAAACTGCTGTGCGGCTTCCGTGCTTGAAAGGGGCGAAGGTTTTGCCAGTTGAAAGGGTCCTTCCACTACAGTCCCACTTACAGTTGCCTTCGGGTTGAAGTAACCTTTGTAAAATAATATGAAAACGACTATGACTACGAGTATTGCGACGATCCAATACCACATTCTACCAATGACTCTGAATTTTAACTAGAAAAGGAGAGTCAGTAGTTATTTGCGATTCTATGTTGAGCACTGTGCCAAATCAGACGGCTTGAATTTTGACGCGTCAGGGAGTGCAGGGGGTGCAGCAGCAATCTCTCTAGCGAGAAGCGGTCGAGACCAATACGATACATCCAGGATCTTCACCGTTTGCTGAAATGCCTCGGGCGGTGGAAGAAACTGCGTCGCTATTTGTAGGGGTTTGCCCTTTAGTATGCGTGAGCCGATAAAACGCCCATTCATGTAGACTTCTAGCAGATTCGGCAAATAGACCGCTGTGACGCGGAACGGCTGACGTATCGGAACATTCAGAATGGTAGGCGCTGACTCAACAAAGGTCCCCGTGGAATCACTTGTTATTGCCGATACGACAAGGTCATTTGTATCCTTTTGTAAATACACGAGCAAGTTTGACTCAGAATAATTTGCTGGCAGTGTCTTTGCTGCATCGGGCGTGACGGTTGTTTTACCACGATAGAGAATCATACGCTCCATATTTGACAACGACAAGTCCTTATCGATGAAGACATCAAGCGATACGGTAAAGCCGCATGGTAAAATCTTATCGAATTTTGTTACGAGTGAGGATCCAGGTGGTTCTTCCTCCCAGGCAATCTGCGAATCTGCAACTCCCTTTGTTAACCTAATATAGCCACCATCACCCGCCGAGAATGAAAAAATCGGCGTGTAGGTGTAATGTACAATGATTAGTATAAGAAAAATAATAAATACCACTAAGGATACATAGAACAGGTAGGTAAATGCAGTTTTTGCCAAAGATGAGGTGTCCATGCCAGAAAATGACGGAAATGAAACGCTAGGAAAAAAACCTTTTCCATTTGTTGACGCCACCGTTGTTGACGGTGGGTGGTTTCGTAATAGATTTCCTAGAAATGGGTCCATCTTCTTACTCCTGCTCTTCTTTATCTTTCTTTTTACGAGTCTGCGAACGAGATTTCAAATAACCTTTCTCAGGATCAAAGGCGATGCGCTTATAATATTTGCGCGTATCTGAATCCTTACAATTGACTATTTTTTCTCTGAGATAGCAAACAAACGAAATACGTGTATAAGGTTTATCCGCGCCCTGCGTCCCTGTCGTAGGGTCATCAAGATGTACTCTCGGCAGCTTCTTATTGAACGCCTTATCTTCAGGTGTTTCATACATTGCCGTATTACAATGCCACTCATGGACGTCCATCGCCAAGAAATCTCCAGTGCGCACATTAAAGCCAACCCCATATTGCGGAAAGAGTGTAGAGCCACCGTGATACTTTCCACGTTCAATCACGCTGAGATTTCCGAACCCTTGGCGAAAATCACCAGCATCTTGGTGGAGCGCGGTGCGGAAATTACGATTGATTGTTACAGATGAAAAGGCAGTATCTCCAATCTGGTACATCGGCTTGGCGGACGCAACCTTGTGCTGCTGCTTGTAATTCTCAGGAATCAGCTCTTTGAACGCCTCATTGATCGATTCAATAAAAGGAATTCCATGCTTATAATATTTGAAGTACTTTTGTGTATAAGATGTTAAACGGCAGGGGAGACCCATAAAGGGTGTCTGTTCAAAATATCCAAGGACGCTGCTGAATACATTATTGTTGACGCGCATCTTACTGGGCTTCCCATTGATGATCTCGCGTGCAGACCATTTTGTGATATCGGTCGGTTTCCTCTTTTTCCAATAGGCACCCTTTACATCAATCGGTCCAGCCGCTGCGCCGCGGTTTCGAGATGGAGCTGCCGTGATGTAATATGCCTCCCAACCTCTTTCAATTAAATCTTTTGGTAGGACATTCTTTCGGAATTTCGCCAGAAGTTTCTCTTCGCCTGTCTCGGGGTCCTTGCCGTAAACGTCTACATCTTCATCGTAGACTTTGATTCCTTTATCATCAAAATAGGTACCTTCTCTGGCTTTGATTTGATCATTTGTCATAACCGGCTCAACGACGACTTTTCTTGTTGTTATTTTTATTGGCGCAGTGGTTTGTGAGGGAATTTGGAGTCCCTCTTTTATTTTTGCCTTTTTTTCGGAACTAAGCTCCATTCTACTAAGAGTCGCCCTTTGATACCCACCATATGCTGCCCGCTGCGACGGCGGCGACAGCGACTCCTAGTCCAAATCCGCGTAAGATAGCTTTCATGTCAGCCTCAGCGAAATCATCGGGCGTGATCACGGGGCTGCGACCCTGTGCGCCAAGGCGCGAATAGAAGGCAATTGACTCTGTCTCCGTCACCCTGGGCTTGCCAAGCTGTTTGTTCACAGCATTATGTAGATCCACCGTCCACTTGAAGAGATCTTCTCTGCGATCAAGAGAAGGCGAAATGGGGGTTTCCTGCAGAAACTTCGAATAGTGTTCTCTGCAGATAGGGCAAGGTATCAAAAACGCAAGTGCTTCAAAAAATTCTTTCGCGGCTTTTTTCTGTCCATATGAAGGCTTTTGGGGGTATCCAAGTGCCGAAATATGTATTGTGTGCCAAAAAAATGGACCCCAAACTGAGGGAGGGAACTGCATCTACTCAACGGTGTCAAAAAGGACTAAAGACAATGTACGAAGCCCTTATAAGAAGGATGTTTCACTTTACAAAAGGAGCATGTACAAATTGTGGTCAAATGGGGCATAGTTTTAAAGGTTGTCAAGCACCTGTTACAAGTTTTGGCACTGTTATTTTTCGAATAAATGATTTGTCATGGAATCAGGCTTCAGTTCTTACAGCCAATACTGGTTCTTACACAGGATTCGAAAACTACACCTCAAAACTGGAGGTACTCTTAATTCAGAGACGCGACAGTCTCGGATTTGTCGAGATTCTCCGTGGAAAGTACAATCCTATTGACATAGATTACATCAGAAAACAGATACAAGGAATGACTGATAGAGAGAGAGAACGACTCGTCACTGTTCCGTTCGATGAATTGTGGAGTGAACTTTGGGGCATTGATGCGCGCTCCTCATCGCACTATAGAAATGATAAAGAGATATCAAAACAGAAGTTGCAGTTACTTCGCGACGGTATTGATACAAGTGAAGGTAGATTCTCGTTTCAGAGTCTCATTGAACAGTGTACTGTTCATTGGGATACTCCCGAGTGGGGATTTCCCAAAGGACGTAGGGATCCTCATGAAAATGATCTTGCCTGTGCCTTGCGTGAAATGTCAGAAGAGACTGGAATTAAGCGGGAGAATGTGACTGTCATTCAGAATATCGAGCCACTTTGTGAGACATTTTATGGATCCAATCATGTACATTATTGCCATAAGTATTACACTGTCTTTGTTAAGAGTTCATTGAAGGTTGAATATGATGATACGAATCTACATATGAAGCGTGAAATCGGTAATCTCCAATGGTTTGGTCTGGATGAAGCCCTGCAAAAAATTCGCCCTGATAATATTGAGAAACGCGAAATTTTACGAAAGCTGACTACGCTTCTACGATCCTTTTGTCCCATTCTCCATGAGTAAAACAGGGCTGTTAAGTTTCTCTCAGGTAGATAGAGATGAGCCAAGAAGAGCAAATTCTGGTTGGAAAAACAAACGAAGAAATTTTGGATCTCTGGATGAGCGAGACCGACTTTGATCGACGGGATCAGATTCTCGCAGTACTCAAAGAGCGTAAATTATTTCCTGAGAATGAAACGAATCGGGTGGAGAATGAGGGGGCTCTATATCCTGATGTAGAGGATCCTCTTTTTATTCAAAAGTTGCTGCGAAAGCGTGAATTTGCGGAAAACAAGCAGCGGTCTATGGCGGAAATTCTGGAGGAGGGGGAGAATCTCTGCGATCCCAATAAGGAATTTGAAATCAGTCCCGTTCAGCGTTTCGTCAGTCGTTTCCTTGCACCTGAAACACCTTATAATTCGGCTCTTCTGTTTCACGGCGTGGGTGTAGGTAAGACATGTGCGGCGGTCAGCACAGCGGAGGCGTATCTAGAAAAATATCCGCGGAAACAGGTTATTATCATCGCCCCTCCCAATATTCAATCAGGATTTGAACGTACGATTTTTGACGTGAACTCCGTCAAATTTGGTGAGTCAGAAGATGAGGCGAATGAGGCGCGCGGCTGCACGGGCAGCACATATTTGCGTCTTTCTAATACAGAATATGTTCGTGAGAAGAATCTCGTGCAGGCTCGCGCCCAGCGTCTCATGCGAAAGCGGTATGCTATGTATGGATATTTGGAATTCTACAACTATGTAAATAAAATCATGGAGCGCGTACCCAAGGGTGTGCCTCCTGAACGTCGTGCTCAGATTGAGCTGCAAAATCTTCGCAGTATTTTCTCGGGGCGACTTATCATTATCGACGAGGCGCACAACTTGCGTGATATTTCCTCCGAGTCCGATGAAGATAATGTAGATGCTCCTGCTGGTGGCGATGAGGTCAAGGAATCCGAGGCTGGAAAGAAACTTACGCCTGTTCTTCGCCGAATTCTTGAGGTTGCGGAAGGGACTAAACTCATGTTGTTGACAGCAACGCCTATGTACAATTCGTACCGTGAAATTACGTTCTTATTTAATTTACTCTTGCGCAACGACAAGAAGGCGGAACTCAGTGATGCTGTCGTTTTTCGCGGTGGGGCACTTACTGAGATGGGTAAAAAACTTCTAGGCGACACAGCCTCAGCCTACATGTCCTTCATGCGCGGTGAAAATCCACTCTCATTTCCTGTGCGTCTACAACCTGAGGATCTTCCACGTGTAACTACGTGGTCAACGATTGCGCCGAATGGCGCTGCCATACCCGATGTCGAGAGAGAGCGCATGGTGCGCCTTCCTCTTATCAAGGCGGAGTTCACGGGCGATGCGCTCCGTTTCTATGATAACTTGTCTAGAAACACAATCGAGCAAAAGGGCATGGGAGTCAACTCCGTCGACTTGCTTGTTCAGGCGGGTAACTGGCTCTTTCCTGGTGAGGTCCGTGTGAGAGAAGAGGGATTTTCCAGCTGCTTCGATGAGAGCAGCCGCGGATCCCTGAAGACGTTCTCGGCGCGTAATGGACCGCCTGCATGGCTAAAAGAGGATCAGTTATCTGCCTATTCACCCAAGGCGGCACTGCTGCTGAAGAGACTGCGTACATCCAAGGGCGTCGCCTTTGTTTACAGTCGGTTTGTAAAATCTGGAGCACTGACCTTGGCGTTGGCGCTTGAGGCGAATGGATATACTCTGGCAGGTCGTGAACTTCCCTTCCTACAGGATGGAATTCAGACAGAGGGTGGGCGCCAATGTGCGCGCTGCCCTCTCAAAGAGAAGGAGCACCGAGGTGCTAGCCATCCGTTCATCGCAGCCAAGTATGTGATGCTCACGGGACGCAATGAGTATTCCCCCAATAATAAACAGTCTGTTGATCTGGCGCGTTCCGAGAAAAACCGGTTCGGTGAGGATGTTAAGGTTGTACTCGGTTCACAGGTCGCGGCAGAAGGTATTGACTTGCGCTTTATTCGCGACATCTATGTCTTTGATAGTTGGTTTCACTTGAATAAGCTTGAGCAGGTTCTCGGTCGTGGCATTCGTATGTGCAGTCATGCGCTTCTTCCACCTGAGGATCGTAACTGCACCATTCATTTGCTCGTGAATTCATTTCCTGAGTCAGCGAGAAAGGAGACAATGGACTTTTACATGTATCGTGTGGCGATGAGCAAGGCGGTTATCATGGGCACTCTCACGCGTTTCCTAAAAATGAATGCGCTTGATTGTAATCTGAATCGCCAAGCCATCTATATCGAGGGCTTGCCACCTCGTCGGCAGGTGGATTCACAGGGGAAGGAGAGACCTGCTGTGAATGTAAACGACATGCCCTACACCAGTGTATGCGATTGGATTGAAACGTGTGATTATAAGTGTGCGAAACCTGTGGAGGTGGACGAGATGTCTGCAGAGACCAGCACCTATGACGAATATTCAGCGCGTTACAGGGAATCGACGACGAAGGATCGTTTACGAGAGCTTTTCAAGCGGCAAGCCTTTTATACGTACGAGGATCTCAAGGAGGCATTTGCTGATCTTCCAGAAATTTCTCTGGTTACTCTCCTGTCTGGAATCATAGACAATCGCAGCTTCCAGATACAGACAGAAAACCACAAGGGCTATATTACCTTCAGAAATGGATTCTACTTGTTTCAACCTGATCGCTTGATGGACACTCGGTTGCCGATCGCTCTACGCGTTGCGACCTATCCTGTAAAACGTGACCAGTATACCCCACTTGCCTCAGCGGCGGCAACTGAGGAGGAAGAGGGTGAAGTGGCAGAAGAGGTTGCTCTTGAAGAAGAGGTAGACATACAAAAAACGCTGATCTTCTGGAATGAGGTCAACAAGTGGATTTCACGAATGCGTGGGGGTGCGAAGGACGGTGATGTGCCTACAACTGTTCTTTCACTCGTAACGGCGCGCTATACGAAGAATAAGAACGAGCTTCGTCGGATGAAGGAAATCCTCGAAATGATCACCTATTTCTATGTCTCAGTTTACACTTCACCTGAACTCCTTGAGCACTACAAGATGACCTTGTACAAATATATTTGGGACGAAGTGCTGACGAATCCTGAACAGGCGGCTGTCTTTGCAGAATTGGCTGACGATGTCGATCTCTTGCCCGTGTGGGAGGAGCAGGTGCTCGAATCTGATGGCACGATTGCCTTCCGCACATTGAATGCCGATACAGGCAAACTCGAATACTCCTGTAACGGACAACCCTGCAGTGAGGCAATCGTTCGTCTTCTTGAAGATCCTGAGAGAGACCCGTATCAAAATATCAAAGCCGACTCCACAAAGACGGGCGAAGTCTATGGCACGGTCAATTTCAAACGTGGCACCTTCGTTTTTAAGACAAATCGTCCTGTCTTACCTGGTAAGAAACCCGATGTTGGATCTGAGTGTGGCAACGTAAGTACTGTTTCTGCACACATCAAGCTCATTAAAGAAATTGGTGAGCTCGCGGCGCGCTACGTCCGTACAACGATGGGACTGCAGGCAGATATCTTGGAAGGATCGCGGACCTTTAAAAAGAATTCTAACAAAGTGTGTATGTTGACCGATTTGGCTCTGCGTATGCTCGATTCTATGGGCGCAAATGGTAAACGCTGGTTCTATAGACCTATTTCCACGCTTCGCACTGGACACCGTGGGCTATTACGTAAGTAAAAATTGACACCTAAATCCACCCTACAATTAGAAAGCAGAATGGAGACAATAGCACTATTTGAGGAAAAAATACCGATCACACCGAGAGATCTTTCAAGAGGCTCGGTCAAGATTGAGGGTCTTCTTTCTGATAAGTTATCGCAGAAATTGGAGGGGCGTTGTTCCTTACATGGATATGTAATTCCCGGAACAATAAAGCTCCTGTCACGCTCAGTCGGTTATATTGAGAAGGGTCGAAACACGGGTGATATTGTCTATCATATCCAGGCTGAAGGCAATGTTATTTACCCACCTGATGGAACCGTTCTCCAAGGTGAGATTTTGCGCAAGAATAAGATGGGCATGTTTGTAAATTATAAGGATGCGATCCATGTGATTCTGCCCCGTGATCTTCACATTGGAAACGAGGAGTTTGATAGTCTGCAGATTGGCGAAGTTGTGAAGGTGGAGATCAAGAAGTCCCGCTTTCAAGTCAATGATGAATATATTTTGAGCGTTGGTGTTTACCTGGGTAAGGTGATGACTGCTCCCGCTCAGGTCGCGGAAAGTGAAGAAAATAACGAAGACGAGCAAGAAGAAGAAAGCAAGGAATGAGTGCAACAGCCGCAGCATTAACAGAAACAGAATATGAAGAAAGAAAACAATTTTTTGAAGATGTAAAGAAGCTGGTCCTCAGCGAACAGGCAGAAATCTACAAAATTCTGGTCAAAGGAAATGACAAGTTTAGCGAGAACACCAACGGTACTCATTTTGATGCCAGTCTTATTTCCAAGGAATCCTTTGAAAAGATGAAAAAGTTTATGACATTTTGTCAAGCTAACAGAAAGGAGTTCGAAGAAAGAGACAAGCTGATGGAAGACAGCCGTTTAAACATCGGGAACATAAGTACTGTAGACTAAATGGACCCGGTTTACAAATGGATTTCCACAAACCCTCATAAACATCACTTGCCGACGTTCAACACGACGACAAATGATGATACGGAAAAGGAAACATGGGAAGGTTTCCAAAAGGCGCTTCTTCCGCTTCCAGGTGCTCTCTCCGGCATTCTGTATTGCACAGACCCTATGTACCGCGAATCCACCCCCAGTCTCCAGAAGCAAATCCTAATGGAGAAGATCTTGGAACTCCAGGAACGTGTGCCCCATGATCTGGTGGGGCGGCGCTGGTCACGAAAGAAGATCCTAGAGCTTCTTTCTGCAGAACTGGCGGAGAAGACGCCCGTCAGCGAGGTTGCTCTTGAAGAATCTCTGTGTGAACTCTTCGCAGTGCAAAAAATTCAGATTTCTCTCCAGACAAAAACAATCAAGTTTTTTCCATCTGACCTTCGTGTCTGGAAACGGGATCGTCCGGTCGTGGTCTTTGATTCCGAGAATCTCTGGGTCTACGAGAACCCCGAACTCAAAATGGGAAAGAATCTACACGACTGGATTGCAAAAAAGGAAGATGAAAAGTGGATCATTGCGTGGCCCGTAGCGGATGGAAAACTTGAGGAGCTTCGTGGAGCCCTGGACAAGATGAATCTTACACCACGCAGCTTGATGCCAGGTCAGAAAGTGAAGAAGGATGATTACGCCCGCACACTGGGTCGTGCGCAGTCAATTTCAATTCTTTGTTCACGGTCGCCCTAAAACTTGAAAGTGGCTCAAAGGGAAAACGCGATTCAAAAATAGAACTGAAGCTATGGAACTGTATCCGCCTGAACATAAGCTTCTTGAGACAATTGTACAAAACTGGGTTGATCACCCTCTACGTGAGTGCGAGGCGACCTTCGGGTCCAAGGACAAGGGAGGTCAAATTGATGGAACCGCTTTCTTGGCGGTTGCACAAAGACTACGGGCGAAGGGTTATACGGCACTCCCTCAGGAGGATCGCCTAACAGTGACCACGCCCGACAATAACCGTTTCACCTTGTCGGGCATGGGTGTCATACAGCAGTACTGTCGTGATAATCGCATGGCAGGTAAGCCGTATGTAGCCATTACGAAGGACCGTGCCTCAAATGATCCGCCGCTGGACCTGGATGACTATGATACAAGGATAAAGGTACGGAATGAGATTCCTCTTCCAACCTCTGTAATTAATGACGTACTTGCGTCATGGGCTCAGCAGAAGAAGGCTTTCCGCCTTATCAGGCGCTGGTCATTTGAGGGCGAGGGGTTCCAGTTTGACTTGTCCATTGTCTACAGCACCTTCAGGGATGCGAAGGGGAATTATAAGTGGGTACGCAACTTCCAGGATCAGAATATCCGCCAGGCGCCACCGACCTATGAGATTGAGGTGGAACTCAAGCGGACGCCTGAGAATTCAGATAAGATGAACGCACTGAAGTCACTTGTGAAGGGCGTGGGCGAAGTGCTCCGTGGTCTTCAGAAGAATTCCTTGCTCATCCGTCGTTCCATGAAGGATAAGGTACTCAATGCTTACAAGCTGTTGACGAAGGAGGAGCGTTTCCGTGGTGTGGCGCCTGTAACACTGGAACTCAAGAATATGCTTGAGAAGAAGGAAGACGGCGTACCGAGCCTCTATGACGGTTACAACGTGACGGATAAGGCAGATGGTCTTCGCGTACTCGGTTTCACAGATTCCAAGGGTGAGCTCTTTATGATTGACATGGCGCTGAATGTCTATCGTACGGGTCTCAAGCGGGAATCCTGTAAAGATTCTCTGCTCGACGGCGAATGGGTCACGGTTGGCAAGGACGGAAAGGGAGTGCAGCAGTTACTGTTCTTTGACATCTACATGTATGTCAAGGAGAAGGTTGATTCGTTACCGTTTGAGAAGACGGAGGTTGAACAGACCCGTCATAAGTTGCTGAATAAGTGGGTCACTTCATGGAACGATGGCACAGGTCCTGATCTTCTTGTCAAGGGACTGACTGCAAAGACACGCCTTCAGGTCTCCGCCAAGAAGTTCGAATTTGGCTCAACGGGGGATAAGAGCATTTTCCATAAGGCAGCGGTAGTACTCAAGAAGACATCAGCGGACGACTATGCCTATAACACGGATGGTCTGATCTTTACACCGAACGAAGCACCTCTGCCCGAACGTGCTGGCGTAGGATTCTTGGAGCAGTTCAAGTGGAAGCCTGCGCACGATAATACGATTGATTTCCTCGTGACGATCCAAAAGGAGGACGGCAAGGAGAAAGAGGATACGATTGTTAAGGAGGGAACAGGTGAGACCGTGACATTTAAGACCTTGCGCCTCTTTGTGGGCAGCAGTGCCGATCCTGCCTATAATAATCCTCGGGACACGGTGCTCTTTGAGCGCGAGCTGCCAAAGCCTCAAAGACCTGGTGCCAAGCGCGATTATAAGCCTGTGCTCTTCAATCCTAAGGAGTTCCCTGATACTCTTGCCAGTGTCTGCTATCGTGAACTCATTGAGGATCCCAGCACGAACCAGACATTTATTAGCACGGATCGTTCTATGGAGCCAATTCAGGATAAGAGTATTGTAGAAATGGCGTATGATCCGTCACAGCTGCCTGGCTGGCGGTGGCAACCGGTTCGTGTGCGTCACGATAAGACTGAGCGATTTCAGCGCGGTATTGTCGGGCGCACATTGAACAGTGACATGGTCGCTGAGAGTGTATGGAACAGTATACATGAACCCATCACGGAGACGATGATCAAGACAGGTTCGGAAGTGCCTTCTGCCGAGGAGTCGGCTGCGCTCCGTAAGTCGACGGAGGGACGTGAGGGTGTTGCACTTCGTTATGTAGAGAGGAAGGCGGCGGTGCAGGACCTTGCTCTGATTCGTGGACTACGTGACTTTCACAATCGATACATCAAGGAAGACTTGCTTCTAGAGAAGGGTCTCATGGGAAAGAACAAGACACTCGTTGATTTTGCTGTGGGTAAGGCGGCTGATGCACAGAAGTGGCGTCGCAATAATGTAGGCTTTGTCTTTGGTGTGGATATTGCAGGAGAGAGTATCCTAAATGCCGATGACGGCGCGTATCGTCGTTACTTAAATACTCTTGTAAATGCGCGGGGAGCAACAATTCCACCAATGATCTTTGCCATCGGCGACTCTGCCAAGTCAATTGCCTCAGGGGAGGCAGGTGCAACCGACGAGGAGCGCGATATCATGCGGGCTGTTTATGGGCAGTTGGAACCGACTGGTCCTGTTCCGCCTTATGTGACGAAGTTTGGTAAGGGAAAACTGAAGAATGGTGCTGACTGTGCAGCGATTATGTTTGCTCTCCACTATCTGTTTAAGGACGAGGCGTCCTTCAATGGACTTCTTGAGAACATTCGCGACAGCGTGAAGGTGGGTGGCTATTTCATCGGCTGCTGCTTCGATGGTGAGGCAGTGTTTGAGCTTCTGCGAAATGTGAAGAAGGGTGAGAAGAAGGTCGGTATGGAACGCGGTGCCAATATTTGGACTCTTGTAAAGCAGTATGACCAGGAGGAGATACCTGCAGGAGCGGCGGCGTTTGGTATGGCAGTTGATGTAGAATTCATCAGCATCGGTGCCTCTCACCGCGAGTACTTGGTCCCATTCTCTTTGCTGACGGAGAAGCTGGCAACAATTGGCTTGGAGCTGCTTAACGCAGCGGAGCTGAAGGAGCTGCGTCTACAGAATAGCACGAACATGTTTGAGGAATCCTACAAGATGGCGGCAGCAGCTGGTAAAAAGTATGAAATGTCCGAGGTTGTGAAGCAGTATTCATTCTTGAATCGCTGGTTTATCTTCAAGCGGAAGGGGTCGCAGGCTGTGCAAGGACCCACCACGCCCTTGTATGGTCCCTATACGCCCAAGACTCCCCTTTATGGAGAGGAGCAGCCGAAGCCGATTCCTGGTCCTGAGGCTGCAAATCAGCTGAAGCCGTTAGTTAATGAAGAAGCCCCTCCTCCTGTTCCGAAGCTCGCGGCTGTGCCTCCTGAGAAGGCAGTTGCTGTGGCTGCTGCGGCTGCTGCACCTGCAGGGGCTCCGCGGAACACATTTGAAATCAATGATCTCATCCAGTTCCACATTGACATCACGCCCGTTGATAAGTTGAAGCTGGGTGATAAGACAGCGGCTCGCTGGCTGTCGCCGATTGCGCCATTCCCTATCACAGACGACGGTGTAGAATATCCCAGTTTAGAACACTTCATTGGTGCGATGAAGTACAAGGTGGCAACCAATCAGCCAAACAAGGCGCCGCAGATCTTTGGCTCCGAGGGCTCCATCCACCAGGCGATGCTGCGAAAGAAGTTGTCCAAGGAAATTGGCGGTAAGATGCTGACCGAGGATGAGCTCTTTGACTTGTATAAGGAGGAGATGGAGGCGATTCGTGCTGCCACGAAGCCTGCCGGTTTCAAGGTACAGAAGGCGACCTACGATGAGGGCGCGTGGGCAGCGAATCGGCGTGATGTTCTGCTCGAGGGCTTGAAGCAGCGCTGGGAAAATGATGCGCGCTTCCGCCGCATTGTGGAGGCGGCGCGGAACCAGGGTAAGTATCTCCTGTACTACACGGGTGCCACGGGCACGAGCGATCTCGGTGGTGTGTATAGACCCAAGGATAAGAAAATCGAGGGCGATAATTTAATAGGAAAATTGATCATGGAACTTGCAGGTTTTCCCAGCGCTTAAAGTGAAAAATAGAAGGAACGCAGAATGCCTGAACCATGGATGACCTTATTACATACGAATGCACATCCTCGTGATTCTGAAATTCAGTTTGACGAGCCGACACACATCTATACTGTACAAGGAAGCAGCAAGGGAATTATCAGTTGTACAAAGTTTTTACACGAGTTTTTCGGACACTTTGATTCAAAGGGAACGATCAAGAAAATGATGGCGTCGCCGAAGTGGACAGAGAGCAAATGGTACAAGCCTGGTATCACTGCGAAAGAAATAGAGGAGCAGTGGAATGCGAATGGGCGCGAGGCGTCAGGTGCGGGAACAGCTATGCACTTGGCGATTGAGCAGTTTCTGAATGGCTCTGAACACGTCATTCTGCCGCATATAAAAGAGACTGCAGAGTGGCGGTATTTCATGAATTTCTGGCGGGAGCACGGGGCTGATCTGGAGCCTTACAGAACTGAGTGGGAGGTCTGGTCAGAGGATCACAAGCTCGCAGGTCAGATTGACATGGTCTACAGGAGAAAGAGTGATGGTAAGTTCCTCATCTATGACTGGAAGCGCAGCAAGGAAATCAAGACCGAGAATAAGTTTCAGACGGGGCTGCCGCCTTTGCAGCACCTCCCCGATTGCAATTACTGGCATTACACTTTGCAGCTGAACGTGTACCGCTGGTTCCTAGAGAATCTGTATGGTCTTGAAATTGAGGATATGTACTTGCTCGTTCTTCACCCTGACAACAAGAATTACAAGCGCATTCGTCTGAATCGTCTTGATGAAGAAGTGGAGGCGATGCTGGACTGCCGTCGGCGGGCTGTGCTGGAGGGGCTGAAGCAGACTGTTGTTCTTCCTCTCCCTGCGAAGGAGTGCTTAATGGAAGACGATGATGATGACGAGTAAATTTGATCCTTTTTATTGTTTATATAAACGTATCAAAATGTTACATGTAATTAATCCAGCGGCGCCATGCCCAGAGTATGATACTCTAGACCTGGCTGCCACCTATTCGTTCTCTCTTGATCCGTTCCAGAAGCATGCCATCTGTGCGATGGAGAAGTCACACAATGTGCTTGTGACGGCAAAGACAGGCTCAGGTAAGACTCTCGTTGGCGAGTATGCGATTGCTCGTGCTCTCAAGGCAGGCAAGCGTGTCTTCTACACTACACCCATTAAGTCGCTGTCCAATCAGAAGTTTCACGACTTGAAGGCGATGTTTCCTTCCGTGGGCATCTTGACAGGCGATATCAAGTTCCGTCCTGATGCACAGGTTGTCATCATGACGACGGAGATTCTCAAGAACATGCTGTACAAGCAAAACACGGCAACGGCATCTCTTGGACTCTCTGCGCTGGTGTCCATGGATAATCTCGGTGCCGTTGTCTTTGACGAGTGCCACTATATCAATGACAGAGAGCGAGGCAAGGTTTGGGAGGAATGCTTTATTCTTCTCGATCCCGCGGTGCAGCTTGTGCTTCTGTCAGCCACCATTGACAAGCCCGAGCTCTTTGCGCAGTGGCTCGGTGATATCAAGAAGGTACCCATTCATCTCATTAGCACACAGTACCGCATCGTTCCTCTCATTCATCAGGTTCTTGCAGGTGATACGAGCCGAGTGATCATGGACTCGCGCGATGTGTTTAATGGAGAAATCTACACGGGTTGGCTACAGTGGAGGGAAGGAAAGAAGAAGGAGCATAAGGATCATGAGAAGCTCGTGGCGAATCGCCGCGCGGGAGGTTACGAGGACCCAGTGGTCAAGAGCAGTGGCGGTCTCACCTCGTTCATTCATCAGATGAACACAACTGTGGAACTGCTGGAGAGAAAGGGTCTTCTGCCTTGTCTCTTCTTCATCTTCTCCCGAAAGGATTGTGAATCCTATGCGAAGCGAATCACGTCGACCCTTATTACATCATCTGATACGGCAGCGATTGATCATATCTGGAGATTTCATCTTCATCGGTACACAGAGCTTGAGACCCTGCCTCAGGCGCATACACTCAAGTCGCTTCTCTCGAAAGGTATCGCCTTTCACCACAGTGGTCTTCTACCTCTTCTGCGCGAGATTGTAGAGATTCTCTTTGGGAAAGGGCTCATCAAGCTTCTCTTTGCCACGGAGACATTTGCAGTAGGCATCAACATGCCGACAAAGACAGTTGTCTTCACCGATCTCCAAAAGTACAGTGATGAGTCTCGCGGTCTTCGTCTTCTGCGGACCGACGAATATATTCAGATGGCGGGACGAGCCGGTCGGCGAGGCAAGGACGTAGAAGGACATGTCTTCTATCTACCGTCGCGTGAGCCTATCTCTATGGCTGAGATGCGTGAGATGATGACAGGGCGCAAGAGCCCCATCGACAGTAAGATGGACTTTCATTATGAGTTTCTCTTAAAGACTGCGCTGAACCAGGGACTCAACTGGACACACATTATGGAGAACTCGTACTGGTCCCAGCAGCGCAAACTCGAACTCAAGGCGCTGCGACTTGAACTTGAGGGGCTGATTCATGATCAGCTGTTGCTAGGACTTGATCCAAAGTCAATTACTGATTGCCAAGAGCGAGAGTCACTTGAACAAACACTCAAGTCTTCGGTCAATGCTGCTAAGAAGAAGGCACAGCAGGCACTGGAATCATGGAAGAACACACACATGGGTCCCACGTGGGAACTGCTGTGGAAGCGTTGGGGATCTTATAAGGCACTGAGTGATAAGATACATCGTATGAATGAAACGATTGCCTACCTGGAAAATAATAAGGGGTCCGTCGAGGAAAAGCTGAACTTTCTCGAGCGAGCAGGATTTATCACAGCCGACCGAAAGCCGACCTTTATCGGTACTCTCGCTACAGAGGTAAATGAGGGACATTCACTCTTGCTTGCCAAGGCGTATGAAAAGAAGATTGGTTATTCGTTCACCAAGGAGGATCTCGTCTGTTTCCTGGCGGGGTTTCTCGGTGAGGCTGACAAGAATATGGAGTCCGTATCACTCTCTTCTATAGGGCTGACAAAGGAGGTAGAAGATGCACTGTATTATGTAGATGATACTGCACGCGAACTTATGGCACTTGAGCAAAAGTGTAAAACGTGGAGTCCTGACGAATATTGGTCTCTGAATAGCGGATGGATTGATGTCATGCGTCATTGGTACCTTGGCGAGGAGGCAGGCGTGATTTGTTCTCGATACGGACTGTATGAAGGAAACTTCATTCGGACTGTATTGAAGCTTGGTAATCTTGTAGAAGAGTGGGTGTCTATGGCAACGTATTGTGAGCATACTGAGGTACTCCAGCGCCTCGAGGGTCTCAAGGAGGAAATTGTGCGGGGCATAGCAAAGCCGCAGAGTCTATACTTACTACTTTAGAGCTTCCCAGCTATAAAAAGTGAAAATATGATAAAAATTATTATAACCAGGGTCATAGACATTAAAAGACATTTTATACTACATATTTTTTCTTCGTTGCGCGTGTGAGCTGGGTCTGCTGTGATTGTAGTTTGGAAGGGTGCAGACAAGACAAGACCCAAATGAAGAGAGCGTTTTCCACAAATAGGACAATCATAATCACTTTTTCCCTGCTGTACCCATTCGTTCCAACAGGGTGCGTGTACCTTGAATTTACATCCGCAACTTCTGAGCAGAGCAGAATCAACCAGCGGCAAGTCCTGTGTATGAATTTCTAAACAAACAAAGCAAGAAGGATCATCCTTATTAAGCTCGGCGAGCGAATTAGAGCTGTCAGACTGCTTCATTAAAAATTTTTGTGCGATATTTGCTTAAGTTATGGTATTTGTAGATCGACCCTATTTATAAGATTCTGTTAGCTACACAACTTGTAAGACTTAACACCATTCGCCGTTTCCAGTTTGGTTGCATCAGGTCACAATAGTACTTTAGCTGAGAGGTGTCGCCTACTTTTACAAGAAAGGTTTCAGATTGATCCTTCCTTGTCATTTGAAGTCCGTTGTCTCCTAAAGTTCCCACGCACCGCAGTTTCACGAAACGATTCCACGACGGTACCCAGACGATGATCTTCCAAAGATCAGCCACTGGGAGTATCTCGCGAACTTCACAGTCGACCGAACCCGATGGTGTCTGGGATATCTGCTTCATAAAGAAACAATCACGCTCAAAGGACTTAGATTGCTTGTTCCTCCGATTCAGATGGTATAGAAGAAGCCCAGAAGGATTGCCTAGGTAAAAGCTGGTTGTCAAAATCTCCTGTACATGACGTTGAGCAACCAGATCTGCATACCGACGAAGAGGAGATGTCGCATGTGTGTAATATCTCTTGAAATTGGAGTGAATTTTTGCAGTTGCGGTGGGCACGTAGGATGCAGCCGCAAATTCACCTGACTGCCTCTCCCTTAAAAGACCGCAGTTCTGCTGACGAAAGAGTTCAGCCACTTTCAAATTATAGAGAATCATACACTGTTCGACCCATTCATGGGAATCTTCCGAGGGCGCTCCTTTCAGAAAGGAGGCAATTTCCTGAACTTGTGCTCGGGGAAATCCTTCGATAATCTGAAATTCCTCATACGTGTAGACTTTGTCATTTCGTAGAGTGCATTCTTCAAAGCGGATTTCTTCCAGAGTCGATCCGTTCCAAATGGCTTTGAGTGATAGACCTTTACGATCTTCACCAGGAAGAAGCGAGCCGTAGTTTTCTGAAAGCCAACGCGGAAGCATGGGTGCTACAGCGACACCATCGTCATAGAGTGTTTGTGCCTGTCTCACAGCTATCCTGTCCAGCATTGAATTGGGTAAAACTAGGTCGGTAAGATTGGCGATTGTGATGGAGAATTCATAGGCACCGTCATCACGAGCACGGAGAGTAAGCACATCATCAATGTCCTTACAGCCATCAGGATCAATATTGAATGTGAACCCTTCAAGACGAGGTACTGTGAGTTGTCTAAGGGGTATTTCTGCAAACTTCTCTGTTTGTTTCTTCCATGGTGCGTACTGCATCTGAAGTGCCTCATACTCGGCTCTAGGATCACCTGAATTACCCAGAAGATGTAATAAATTCGCACGTGGATACGTCTCAGTTGGCGCCCATGAATCAAAGCAGACAACAGCGATTTTATTTACACCGTCTTTCGATGAGCAGCCGACGCGCATCGGTGGGTAGGAGGTATCATATGGATGAAAGAGGTAAATAGGTATATTTTTTGCTGTGTATCCGAAGAGGTACTTGCTCTGAATATGAAGTGTGCCAACAAGATGAGGCACTTCTGCGGCAACCTTGCGGGTTATGGTTCCTTCTGAATACTCTACCTGATCACCTGGAAGACAGCGAGCGGCTTTCTTTGCGCCCTCGAATTCATGTAGAACATTTCCAGTTTCTTCATCGAGAAGCTGGAAATGCTGATAGTCCTTTGTTAAAAGTAGCATTTTGAGTACTAGCTGCTAGTGTTAGCAGCGGATTCATTTTTACTTTCCTCAGTTGGTGATCCGATTGTTTTATACCCTTGTGATTGTAGCTTTTCTCTCTCTAGTTCTTCTTCCGCCTCTCTCATTAATCGTGTAAGAGTCTGTTGATTCTCTTCAAAATCGGGTCCGGGTACAGCTGATAAGCCGCTGGGTCTGATCTTAAGTGTTTTAAACTTCGTATCTAGTTTTGCGAGTTCTTCTTCTTCGATGGGGAATGCGATATCATATTTCTGGCGGTCTCCCTTCTTTTCACCGATTGTATCTTCAAGTTGAACATCGGCTTCATGTAAGTCTCCTAGAGTCTTTGAGATTGCCATTAATGTTTTTACCTTTGGGGCTGCAGGCTGCTGTTGTGTGGCGATTTTGAAGATGCGCTTTTTGGTTTGTGGTTGCGGAGCAGATGCTGGCTCTGGTGGGGGAGGTGGAGCTTCCTCCTTGGCTTCCTCCTCGTTCTCGTTTTCAAACTCAAAGAGAGGAGACTCATTTTGAGCCTGCTCAACTGGCTCTGCTGCGGGTGCTGGTGCTGGTGCTGGTGCTGGCTCTTGTTCTTTTACTTCTGCTATGGGTTTGGCTGAAGCAATTTTAAATACACGTGTCTTTTGTCTTTCCTGTTCAGGCGCCTGTTCTGGCTTTGGCTCGGGCGCTTGTACTGCTGAAGCGACCTTGAAGACACGCTGTGTCTTTACTGGTTCGGGAGCGGCTGCGGGTACGGTTACACGTGGCTGTATGGCAATATCCGAAGGCGGTTTGCCAGATATCTCCTCAAAAAAGAGCGGTTGCTCCTTTTGTTCCATCGCCCAATCCATACGCAATAGATTAAACCACGCGGAGGTATTCTCAGGTACAATGTACTGATCTTTCTCTTTTCCTAAGATAACAGCATCCTTCAGGGTCACAAGAGCCGAAACTTCCTTATCCATAAGTTCCTTTCTCTTCTCAGGGAAACGCAACAACTCATCAATAATGCGCAGAACAAAAAGCTGAACAGCATTTACCTTTCGTCCACCTAGATTCACTTCCCGTGGACTATGTAATAAACATTTTCCTTTCTTAACACGATCTGCCGACTGTCTCCAAACACAGCGCCCAGAACAATTCGCTTCCGCTCGTAAAATGCAGTCTATGCGCAATAAACTTGTAATTTCTTGCCTGTTGTATCCATCAGTATAGAACCAGCTCTGAATATCAGTTCCCAACAAAATAAAGAGACGCTTTCTCTTCTCAAACAGGGGTAAATCTTTTCTAAAGATGATCTTTTCAAGGCGCGTGCGCATGTCCTCCTCAGGTGATGAACTAATCCAGTTTCCAAAGGTGTAGCGCAAATGTTGGTATATTTCGTCCATGTCACGTTGTTCTGCCAAGAGTAGTTTCTCAGGCTGCTGGTTCTGATTATCTTCATCGAAGTAGATTCGCTTGTTTATTATCCATTCGCGTTCTGACTCGGATACAGTTGGCAATTCTGCAATTTCTGTCTCAGAACGCGGCTGCCCAACAGGTATGTAAATGCCATTTTTGAGTTGGAATGCCTTGAGTTGCCCTCCTTCTCCTGCGCTCGTCACCTTTCTTACAATCTGATAACCAGGATAATTGGGAAACTCCGTGGCAACGATGTTCTTGAAAAAGGCATAGACGTCGTCAGCGGGTGCAGGAGTAAAATCGTCCCAGTCCAGATGAATTTTCAGCCACATATACCGAAGATTGCCATCATCGACAATCGGAATACTTATGAGATTTCTATTCTTGGGCAAGCGCAAGGTAATCGCTACACTGTGATTGTAGGCATCCTTTACAATGCCAACAGGATATGCTTTCTTACCAAGCTTCGTGACCACTTGGTTCGGTGTTAATATAGCCTCACTACTTATTCCCTGCTGACTGGTAAACATCGCCTTACCACTCGTTGCGCAACGAATTCTGAATTCATTGACTCTCTTTCTGAGGATCGGTGCCCACTCTGCCTCTAAAGCCTGCTGGAAACGAATTTCAGACTTGTGTTCTTCTCTCTGTGCCGTCGTCGCGCTACTGTTTTCTACATAGAAGATCGGTTCCCAGATTCCTCTCCAATCATGTAATAAGATACCGATATCGCACTTATCATGTTTCTCAATGTCATAGCCATAAGGAGGGCTTCTGACCGTCACCTCATTCTTCTCCGAAATATCAAGCACCATGAAGACAATCCCGCGCGGCGTTAAGAGACTCTCGTCGGCAAGCAGTTGAGCAAAATGCCTGTATTCCTTGAGTTTCGTGTCCTGTTCCAGGTAATCCATGAAATTGTGGTAACTCTTGTAGATTCGCAAAATGTATTCTTCGTTATTTGGGCTCCAATCAACGGGAAGATTCGATGTCTTGGAAGATGCCCAGTCCTGCAAGTTAAGGTCCTCTGGTACTGGGTACTCCGCCTGATAAAACTCCAGCAATAGATTTCCATAATTCAAATGCACGAAGATTTGCGGTGTAATGACCTTCTTGAGCTCCGCTTTTACATCGTCGATTGTATTCACGTGAGGCATCATATAGGGAGCCAGCGCAGCCAAGAAGCTATCATTTTGATATCTTTGCTGATTCTCTACACCGATACGCAAGAATCCGCGCGAATTCGGCTTGAGTTCCATGCGATTGAAATCGCGAGAAACCATGTTACTGGGACTCTGGCTAAAAAAGGTATCCAAGACTGCAGGTAAGAGACCCACCTGCGGACCCTCGCGGTCATTCATTTCTAGAGGAAATTTCTCAGGACCAAGGATGTACTTTTTGTATGCACGACGAAGTGTGATTTCATAGTCCAAGAAAGGCTGGGCAACCTGTGCACTTACAATCGGAGCGGCAGCGGCTTGCGATTTCTTGATCGCCGTTTGAAAGGGGGCGAAAGGTTCAGCCGATGCCTTGATTGTTGTTTGAGGATCTACAAAACAGCACGGTAGAAACAGACCCTCTTCAGGATGTGACTTCTTTTTCAAGAAACCAATGTAAACGTGTTTCTTATTATCTGTTTTCGGTTTTACTGTCTTTATGAACACCGTCTCATTCTTCCCAGGAGCCTTTCTATTCTTTATTTCAAGACCGTGGCAGAAGGGGCAAGTGCGCGGTGGCTTTTCTCTGCCTTCATAATCAAAGGTGGAATTAAAATCCTCCTTGAATACGACAATGTAATCGCGTACGCAGAAGAGTTCACAGCAAATGTAATAATTCACGCGGAGAGTATCTGAGCCATAGACGAGGACATTTACATATTCACCTGCATCGGGTGCCTGGTCTTCAAAGGGCTCCTTTGTTCTAGGGTCATATCCGTGGCGCACGAACTTCTCATCTCCATACACTTCAATCATAGCATCATACTGCTCCTGAGACATGACGATAGGCTGCCTCGTGTCGTTCGCCTGACACATTGTGGCATACTGTTTTACGGAGGGATGGGTCTTCTTATAGTTGAAGAGCCGCGCATCGGCTTCTTGAAGTTTGCGTAAGAAGTAGTTCGCAAAGGTCTTCTTACGCTCGGATTCTTCCTCGGGCGACTCGTCTTGCACCGGTTGCCCGAACTTCTTTGTTGCAGGTGCCTGGATAACCTGTGATAATTCTTGTGCAGGGGCGACCTTTTCCTCTTCTACGCGTTCTTTGACTGTGGGGCTTGCAGGGGTGTCGTCCATAGATTCAGGCGCTTCAGGGGCGAAAGGATCGAACATAAGGTCCGCCGCCCAGTCTGGAACCGCAGAGGCAGTTGCCTCCTGTTCAGGCTCGGGTTCAGGCTCTTGCTCTTTTTGTGCCTCTTGACCCTGGATAACTGTTTCTGCAGCTCCAACAGATTCTAAGAGTGCCTCGGGGGCGTAGAGTTCTTCATTCTTTGAACTCAAGAGAAGTGAAAGAAGTGTAAGTACACGCTGGAAGACAAGAACTGAATCGATTCCATACATGTGGAAGGAATAGAAGGGGTGTTGGGCAAAAATCGCTACGTCAATTCCCTTGTTATACATACTTGTGTAGTCCTTGGCGTCTGTTGCCGTTGTGGCTGTCATTTCCGCGGATCTCTTAAACCAGGCATCTACACGTTTCTCCGCATCCTGTCTATTCAACTGAAACTGGTGTATGATATCGTCTACATAGGCTCTGGGATCGATGATTCCCTCTTGCAAACGACGACGAGCGAGTTGTGTAAGAAATACGTTAATGCGATCTTCCGTAGCGAAATTGCTGACGGCTTTATAGCGAATCATCAGTAGCGGCTGGTCACCAGGAAGAGGAGTGATTTCCTGAAAGAAGGGGCTCATGACGTGAAGACGCTTACGCAGATCTTCTCTCTTGATAGCTGGCTCATCGCGTGAAATACGAATACCGCAAATAACAGTCGCTTCGCCAATCTCAGGCGAACGATCGCGGAGATAGGTATCGGCGATTGTTTCACTGAGATGGGCAGGAAACTCAAGTAGATCTGAGCGCGGATCAAACTTTCTCAGCATCTTGGGCGGCTGTAAAATGTAGTCAGCGGTAGTGTCCTGGAAGAGACGTAGTGTACCATAGAAGGCGGGCGTCGATCCCTGTGTGCTGCGAATCATTGATTTAACGAGGAGGAAATCGTTATCTGGTGTAGGATTTCTTTCCTCAGCCCACTGAAACAGGAGCTTTGGATCAGAAATATCAGGTGTCTTTATTGCGCCCTTAATCTTGAGTTTTGTAACAGGTGTACCCTCCGCAGGAAGAAAGCGAAGAAAGGGACGGATCTGCGTTGCAGGAATTTCGTAGAAGAGATTCTCAAGAGTGCGGCGATCCTCTTCAGGAGGTTCCGCCCACACGAGGCGCAAATAACGAATTCCAGCAATCTTGATTTGAATAAGCTTTCGTTCCTTGTCCGCAAGGAGAATCTCATAAAGTTCCATGAGAAGATCGGTTTTTTCTGTGTAGGATCCATAGGCTTGTATCTCATCTTTTTGATCCTCTGTAAGTGCACCTCGGAGTTCAGCGGAAAGTGTGGGAAAATAAGGCTGAATGAAGCCATACCAGTCCATTTCAGACAGAGGGCGTGGCGACGTAATGAGACGATCTATATCCTTGTACAAGAACAAGTGAAAGGTAAACATCGGCTTTTCGCGTGTCTTAAGAATGACATCCTCAATAGTCATGCGAGAATGATCATTGAAGCCGAGGACCTTTCTCTGACCCGATGTAGATACAAAGCGCTGATCAATTCCTTGTGCAAGACGACGAAAGGGATTTGTAAGAATGAGTTTCTGGTTTGTGGACGTCCAGAGAAAATCAATCGGTACATATTCCGTATTGAGTTGGGTTTCATCATCGAGCGGGATCATAAGTAATTGATGATAAGGGTGAAACTGCGGCTGTCCCATTTTTGTAAAAATCATGGTCTTGATTTCCTGAACCGTTTGGAACGGATAGAAAGTGTCAAGTATAATCGGCTGACCAGGATCCGTCGGTGATGAAAATAATATTATTTTCAGACGCTTGTCCTCGAAAGGTTCTCGTAAGGATTTCAGATACTGCGGAGACTCGTTAAGAAAAACACTTAATGTTTTTTCAAGAGGTGTTTGGCTTTGAGTTTCGTCTCCCATCTACTACTGAAATGAAAACATTTTTCCAATGGATTGATCCGCTCCATCTTTCTGCGGATCATAACGCGGTTGATCTGTGATCTGTACACCACAGTAGGCGACAGGGTGGCTCTTGAAATCCTGGTAGTGATATACGCCTATTTTTTCAGCTTCTGTGAGAAGCCATCCAAAATTGTTCCAGAATTCAGGTTCATGACCAACTGACTTTGTAATCATATGTGCCATTTCGTGAAGAGCAACGAACATCATGACATTTTCGTCAACAAGAGTTTCATTAGCTCCCGACCTTTGCCGTAAGCACAGATGAACTGATTCGCCCTTATTTACACTGAAACTTGTGTGTTCTTCATCTGGTGTTGACTCAAGTAGTCTCTCAGGATCAGGTTTAAAATTTCTCATAAGTTGTATTACTTGCGCTTTATCTGGGAAGGTCGTTTCCAGATGCATGTAAAGTTTCTTCATGCTGATGCGAACCCGGGCAATTAAATCAGCTGCCTGTTGCTTATCAGGCATATCACGCACGCGATATGATTTTCCATCGATCTTACTCTGAACTGAGACTAGTGGATAGGAGCTACCGATTCCAAACTTACTCTGTAAACTTTGCATAGCACTTTGGAGCTCTGAAAACATTCTTTTTCTCTAGTAGAAGAAAAGAATGTCTGCGCTGCCTTTCAAATTACAGAAAAAATATAATAAATATGTTGAAAATCGGATTGAGAAGCTGACCAGACACGATGAAGTGCGTATTATGGAACTACTCGAAAGTATTCAATATGGCTTAGGATATTTTTTTGTTGGCTTTTTTCTTGGTGTGGGGACGGATATGTTATTTCCTGTCTTTGATCCTAAGAAGGATGAAGGGACGGTTTTCGTAGAAGTTATCTTACAGTGTATAACACTTATTGTCGTTGTGTTCTATTGTCGAAAAATTGTTAAACTTATGCCTTTTGTCTTTGCTTTCAATTCCAAGTATAGAGTCCATGAGTCAGATGAGTACCATGGTGAAATTATGATTGCAGTTATTTTAATTGGTGTACAGATTAATTTAATTAAGAAACTTGACTTTCTCAGTAAAAAAGTATATAAGTGGATGTGGAAGGAGGAGCGAACCTTGTCAAGCGAAAAATTGATGTGATTTGGGCAACTTAGAAACAGTATGTGAATAGTAAGAATGAGACTATTGATAGCTTCATTGTTAATATATCTGGGTTCTACGCAGTCGCTGAGTGCGAGTGCGAGTGCTTCTGCTTCTGCAAGTGCGAGTGCTTCTGCTTCTGCAAGTGCTACTTCTGTAATATCAGCCACTGCATTGACCTCTCTGACTCCATCAGGTTCAGCGAGCGCAACGAGTGCTTATTCAGCTGTAACAACCAGCACGCCACTTCCCTCTCTAAGTGGATCACCTAGTTCTTCCTCAAGTGCCACTATGTCAGCAGTGCCTTCTGCCTCTGCCTCAGTGACATCCTCATACACGGCGCTGCCTTCTGCCTCAACTATGCCTACAGTCTCTTCGCTTCCTTCTGCCTCGACTATGCCTTCAGCCTCGTCGCTGCCTTCTGCCTCAACTATGCCTACAGTCTCTTCGCTTCCTTCTGCCTCGTCACTGCCTTCTGCCTCGTCACTGCCTACAGCCTCAACTATGCCTTCAGCCTCGTCGCTGCCTTCTGCCTCAACTATGCCTACAGCCTCGTCACTGCCTTCAGCCTCAACTAAGCCTACAGTCTCAACTATGCCTTCTGCCTCAACTATGCCTTCTGCCTCGTCGCTTCCTTCAGCCTCAACTATGCCTACAGCCTCGTCGCTTCCTTCAGCCTCGTCACTGCCTTCTGCCTCGTCGCTGCCTACAGCCTCGTCGTTGCCTTCAGCCTCATCGCTTCCTTCAGCCTCAACTATGCCTACAGCCTCATCGCTTCCTTCTCTTTCGGGAAAGCCGTCTAGCTCAGCAGTGTCATCAGCCTCGACTCTACCATCTACTACAGCCTCTGCATCTACTACAGCCTCTGCGTCTACTACAGCCTCTGCGTCTACTACAGCCTCTGCATCAGCATCCTACACTTCACGCGTGTCGTATTCAGCCTCCCCATCATCGTCAGCAATGGTAAGTGTATCTTCTTCACCCTCAGCGACGACTACATATTCTAGCAAGGCAACTATCACTACAACTAGAAGTGGATCAAGCTCAGCAAGTGTGTCACCATCTGCGACGACATCAACGTCTCCTAGCTCATCAGCAGCTCCAATGATCGTAGCCGCTCCTGCAAATCCCGCAATTCCAGTGAATCCCGCGAATCCCGCAAATCTTTCCCAAGATACACTGATCAGTATTGGAGTCGGTGTTGGTCTTAGTTGTCTTGCAGTGACTATGGGTATTGCGTTCTACCTTTATAATCAACGAATTGCTGTGGTAAATGAGTTAAATAGCGACACAAAGCCCACAACAGTTACACTCCGTGTACTTTTCACAGAAAACCCTATGCGAGTCAAGGAACGAAAGAACAGTCTCACAAACAACCCAGATGAAGATGGACACATAGTATAAATATAAGCTACAACGTGGTCAAAACAAGGTAAATTATACCTTCTTCTTAACATGAAACGTCAGTTTTTTATCTCCTTAGACACTCAATCTCTAAATAATTACGCGATCTCTAAGCTGCGGCGGTTTACGTCAGGCTCGATCGTGCTCTGGTTGAACACGCTGACCGCAACCTGGGGGTTCGGCGGCTCTGAGCGCATCTGGTAGTTGGCGTTACGGAGGCTCTGTCCAACCGTGTTGACGCCAATCAGAGCACCCGCACTCAGGAAGTTCTTGCCCTTGAGGGAGCCCGTGCCCATCGGGTTCTGCTGCGCCCAGACAGAGTTCGGGTCCTTAGGAAGCAACTCACCAGGCGTCAGCTGGTCACGCGGGTAGCAGCCAGCAGGCGCATCCGCATTGCCAAACTTCGCCGGTCCCTCCATATCAGAGAGGTCAGCATAGCCCTCAGAGCCCGCGCCCGCAACAGCGGCGTTCGGGTTATTCAGATTCGCCGCCTTCTGAACGGCACCATTCGTGTCATTGGTAGCGTTCGCCTTCGTGTTGGAATTAGCCGAGAGAGTACCATTCGCGCCATCTACGAAAGAATCCCTCATCTCTCTGGCACCGAGCAGGCGACCAACATATGAAGGATTTAACAAATAAGCAGCACCCACAAATACAGCGAGCACTACAAGTGCCAAAACTAGTGTACGAATATCCACTGCAACAGAAGCCATCGTTGTTCCTGTATTAGTGAAAGACCATATTTTTTTTAATATCGCCCAATTTCATTTTGATCCTCGTCCTCAGAATCGGAGGACAACCCAGAAGAATCGTCTTCAGTGGGCGTGCCGTATTTTTGATAATATTTCTCGGTAAGTCTTTCTGCCCGAAGATTGGCTAGTGCTGCCCGAAGTCTTGCTTCTCTGATCCGCTTCTTCTCCGCTGAATGAGAAGAATTCTCATATTCAAGAGTCATTCTCGGGTCACTTAAATCGGCAGACATTGGGATATCATGTTCAACCAGACCCGTCTGAGCCTGAAGTTGGATGGTTCGGAGATCCTTAGACTCGGGTGCCGGAGAACTGCTGCGACTCGCAGCTAGATTCAAAAAATCAGAGGAAATGACTGGTTCACTTTCCTTTGCCGCCGATGTCCATACTAGACAAAACTCCCTTGACTTTACTATCATTTCCTTCGGTGTCCATTCCAATATATAGGCTTTGTCTGTAAGATCAACTGTCGGTGGCGTCCAAACGTGCTTCAGTCGGGGGACTATGTTTGTCGTACGCAGCGGTGTCGCAAAGTGCTTTGCTGTCTTATCTACAAAAACATCTAAGAACAAGCTAACCACAGCAGCGTCAAGAACCGGGGCTTTAAAAGGCACACCAGGAGACAAATGGCTCCTGGGAGAAACGGTAAAATAAGAACCGGATAAGTGAAAAACATAGGAGGATTCTTTCGCATTCCACACGGGATTTGCAACTTCCATCGCCATCGTATTCTACTTACAATTCTTTCATTTCCAGTAATAAGAATACGCCATGGAATACGACAAGCGAGAGTCTGTGACACAAAAATCAAAAAAGAAGCCAACCATGTGGGAAGGTGTCATAGAAAAATCAATTGTCTTATTAAATGATTCCGAGAACCAAAAACGAATTAAGCAGTTTGTGATTGATCCTGTACTCACTCATGTTATGAATCGCATGTTTCCTTATATTTTGCTCATTTGTGTACTGTTCACGTTACTATTGGTGGTTGCAATGTTAACCTTTGCGATTGTTTTTTTACAAATGCGGCAGTCCGGTGCGGTCGCTGGTGCGTCCGTCCTACATACCATGATTCCATCTGTAGAATAGTATGAATACGAACGACCTCGCGGTGTGGGTTAGAAACTGGGTACACTATGATAACCTCGCCCTTGGACTCAATCGTCAGACTCAAAATGCTCGTCATTTACGTGAGGATTTTGAGACAAAAATCATTGATCATTTGAGGGCAAACAAGATGGAGAATGCTGTCATACAGATCGCAGGTGGACGACTGGTTGTAAATGAAGAAAAACACTCACAGCCGCTCACGCTGCTGCGCATCGAGGAACTTCTTCATGCTTACTATACTGCAACAGGGGCACTCGATGAAAGTCAGAATATCATGAAGTTTATACGAAAGCAGCGTGGATTTGAGCTCACAAAGAAGCTAAAGAAGCAGGCAGGCGGGATCACTCCGCCACTACCTCCACCAGGTGCCTCACCCGCAGGACAGGGGCAGTTGCCGCTGGGTTAAAGAAATATGACACAAATCATATAGAGAACAACTTTTATTGTTGTCTATATGAACTTTAATTTTAGCAAGGTATTTGCGGAGAGAAGGTGGCGTAACTGGTTACATGAGCCTGTGTATTTCGAAAATCGTATTGTGGAGCGCTTTAAGGCATATCGTGTTTTCGTTATCACGGGTCTCATACCCTTTGTAAAAAGACATGGTTATTCATGGGTCAACGAAACGGAAATTCCTAATCATCTTGCCAACCTAATCTATCAGAAAAAAGAGTGGATCTTTCAAGATGAGGCTAGAAATGAAGACTATGATTATTATATTGTACGTCGCATCCCACAAGATGATTGGGATGAATTTTGGGAGCGCTGGGGTTATTTTGTAGATTTTTCAGAGGATAATCTACGAAATCGTTTTCAAGTTTGCCCCTTTGTCTGGAATCGCTTAGATCTCATGAACTCCCCTGCTACAGAGGATCTTGAATGGGAGCTTGGTGAAGAAGGACCCGAGGATGGTCTTATGCTCAACGATCTCACCTTTGTAAAAGATAAGCACAGTTTATATTGAAAAATTAATTTTGCCAAAGATAATTGTTTTGTCGAATTGAATATTGTCGCAAACGGTATTTAATATATTGCTCATACCGCGCCGCTGGTATCCAATTGATGGATTTGTAATGTACCAGTTGGATACTTTTTGTAGTTTATTCCAGTATCTATCAACACAATATAGTTTGTCTTTGTGTGGTTCTTTTAATAAATGTTCACAACCTTCATAAAAATTTTTCAATAAGGTATCGTAAAAATTACCATTGACAATATATGCCGCTGCAACAGATACATCATTTACTTTTTGAATATACTTACTATTTGTAGTTGAAAAATCCTGATAATACCCGCGACCTAAATTTAAGACATCCCATTCGTGAAAGTTCGTAAAAAAATGCTCAATTATCTTATCAATAAATTCCGTGTCATCAATAAAATTAAAATCATCTTCCAAAATTAAACAATTTTTCCAGTTATTTTTTTTTGCAATAGTAAGAGCTTGAATATGACTTAAGCTACAACCAACAGCGCCTCCTGCACTTGTGGAAAAAGCTGAAAATCTCATAATTTTATCAGATGGAATATCGAGTCTTTTAAATTCTTGCCTTATTTCTTCATCTCTATCTGGTCTGGTGTCCAAATTTATGTAAATAATTTTATCAATAAAATCAAAAAATCTAACCATTACTTATAATATAAGATAATAGATCTTTTAAGTTAAATGATTTAGTTATTGCTCCACTTATTACCGTTGAAAGGGAGAACACCGATGTTGTCTGCCTCTGAGCGGAACTTGTTCACCTTCTTCTCGACCTCAAGTGCAGCCGCAGTGAGCGGCTGCCCACTGCGCTTGGCAACGGTAGACTCGTCGTGTGTCGATTGAGCCGGCTTCGGTCCATAGCAGTTGACACCGAAGCGGAGCTCAGGATTGTCAAAGTATCCGCCATTGATTCCAGGGCGACCGCAGGCACCGCGTTCCTCTTCGGGACCCGCCTGGAGTTTCTGCCATGTGTCAGTCTGCGTCGGGAAAATGGCGTTCTGTCCCTTGACCCAACCGTAATTACACCAGTCAGCACCCTTGTCCCACGCCGCTTTGACCTGATCATACGTGGCGAGTTCAGCACCGAGCGCCTTGCACAGGGGCTGAGCATCATAGTACGTAAAGGTGTTCTTGCTCACAGAGAAGACCTCTGAACCGGGCGCACCCGTCGGCAATAACTTCTCCGCAATACTGGCAACCTTTGGCTCCTGGTCAGGCGGGGTTGACGGGTGTGTAACATCAGTGTGCTTTTCCTCACTCGGTGGAGGAGAGGTATGCATACCAAGAGCATCACGAACAGAGGTAAAGAAGGAATTCATACCATCTGTGATCTGCTGCTGGAAAAACATGAAGATGACAATGAAAATGAAAACAAGCACACCAAAGATAGCAAGTGACACGATCCAGCCTGTCTGTGCCGTATTTGCGGAGAATACTGGTGTGTTCTTCGGTACAATATTTGCTACAATATTTTCCGTTGTCGTGCCAACATTCTTAGCCGCATTATTTGCTACATTTGCAACGTTATTGACCACATTATTTGCGGCATTGGAAACGTTATTGAATGTATTATTAAGGACATTGTTGACTCTATTGTTGAGTCTCTGCACATTTTGATGTAAATTATTTATCATCTCTGCTCCGGGCACATTCAGCGGAACAAGACTATTCACAGGTGTATTTAATCTATTGTTGTTCATCTCTATCTACCTAACAATCGGAAAGGTATTTCAAAATGCTAGGCATTTGTTTTTGAATATGAGAATGAAAGGAAGGAATACTGACATCCCAGTGAACCCCGTCAGCGGCACTATTCGGGAACGCAATTCCAAATCCCCACATTCCAGGAGATTCTGAAATTGCGCCCGTCGTGCCATTATACGAAAGATTCATTTTGATGTTTGTTCGTATCTTGAATCCAGTAGCATAGATAACCCAATCTGCTTTTCGTGATGCCTTAATCACTTGTGCCGTATCGTTTACATGAGTCAGGCGTATAGTAGGATATCTTCCAGCATTTATCGCATCCGCGATATCTGCAGAGTCCTGTTTGATTCCGTCGTATTCACCATCGCGCGCATAGTAGAAGGGTTTTGTCGTATTATAGAAGGCTGTGGTTTGTACATCCATTTCATGTAGATTCCTCATAATCAGTGTCCCACTGTGTGATGTTCCAAACAAGAGAACCCGACTATTTTTATTTACATACATTTCAAGGCGGGACTTATCGAGCGCACACTCTAGCGGAATAGATGGAATCGGTAGCTGTAGCTGCTTTGGTTCTGATCCGTGTGCGAGGATTACAACGGGTGCTACATAATTTGATCCATCAGTAAGTGTAATAGACCATAATTTACCATCCGTGATTTTTTCCATCTTATCGACAAGTCCATGTACAACTTCACATTGGCTCATGAAGTCGCGCGTTAGATGACGAAGAAGAGAAATTGAATAAGCTAGAAGCGCAGGCTGACTGGGATCCAGCTCTTTCCAGGGGGAGGGAATCGATGCGCCTGAAACATCAAAGACAGCGAGTGTTTGATTCCAAACTGTGTTTGATCTGACGGCAGACCACCGTCGCTGTAGATCGCCACCATCGTGGTAGGGGTCTATAACGACAACGTCGCTAGGTTGAACCTGCTGGAATTTTTGTAGATTCCAAAGAAATAAGAGACCCGCTGCACCTGTGCCGACAACGAGTATCTTTGTCATTCTTTTATTTTAAGATGTATTAATCTTAGATAAAAGAGATTATTTACACTCCCTCCTCAGGTTCTGTCTTATTGCCACCACGAGAGGCAATCAGTTGACGCTGCTGGGGCGTCGTGCATACGCAGCCGCCATCGCAGGAGAACGAGGCGCCACAGCACTCGGGCTTGCACTGGTTATTCTTGAACATGAAGAGCGAATCAGGACCGGGAGCAAACTCGGCACCCATCAGCTTCTCATCGGGCGATGTGCTGCGCCAAGAGCTAACACTGTTTCCCGTGGAGAGCTTAACATTGTCGTAGGCACCCACGGACTGGTAGTTCGCACCCGTGGCAGCACCATTCTGTAAGAAATAGGACGTGAAGCCCTCGCTCGAGTATGACGTTCTCATAGCGACCATTAATAAGTTCGCCGCAAGCAAGATTACTAAACCTGTGATAAGGAATCCTAGACGCATGACTTCTTCTTAAGGTTTTGGTTTTTCGTTCAGATAACTGAGAATCATTTCCGTAGCCTCCACTATTTTATCGGAACCAACTTCTGTAAAATCACGAACGATACCGGAATGTGTTCCAGCGTGGACCCAAAAAACTCCAGAGTCCGTGATTAAATGAACGCCCTGCGCTGTCACTTTTTTTGTTATTGCGGGAGTCGGTGTATGCAACCAATCTCTATCACGCTTCCACCAGACACCATCCGTATGCCATTTATCTTGTGAGATTGTTTGATCAATAATGACTTGTCCTGTGTAAATACCGAGTACACGTGTCTTATCGCCTTTCATATTTATCCCAATCAAGTCACCAATTTGTATTGTGCTGATCGGTACTAGGCGCGAGTTCTTCACTACAAAACAATTGGGCGAAAAGAGAGGGTCAGTGGTTGATGGTATTTCCTCTATATGATTGTTTCCAAGAATATGTTGTACAAGTACATCCCAATCTGCATCGAGATCATCATTGCCTGGTGGGATTTCTTCCCAGTCCTTAAATAAAACTATATCATAGGTTGAAGAACTCTTCGCAAAAATCTCTCTTGATGTTGTACGAAGTGAGTAAAGACGTTCGCCCTCGTAGTACACTTTTTGCGCCTTCTCAGAGCGATTCACCGCGATCCACTTGCCATTTTCCCAGACTAAATGAGATCCACTTACAAGAACACCCTTATAACTAAACATTGGTATTTTGGGATCTCTGATTGTTAAAAGAACGCCTTCAACCACTCCTTTATGAGGTAAGAAATCACCCGCGCGAATCTGCGAAATCGGCTTTGTTACGCTATTCGCCATTAAGATTTCTGTATCGGGTGAAAAACAGAAGACTTCCGTTCCGCTCACTGCCACGCCAACAGATGCCAAGACTCCAATCACGGTTAAAATCATGGGAAGAAAGGGAGCCAGAACGAAAAATAATAGAATAAAAATGGCAATAATGACCCCCATGACAATCATGACAACCTTGATGACAAAACTCACTACGTTTTGCATTCCAACGACCGCGGAGATACCCATAAAGAGCTGAGAGATGGCGATCGCAAACACACGATTCATGGCACTGAGAAATTGTTGAAAGACAACACGGAAATTGCCGCCTATGAGAAGAAACCGACGATAAAATGGTTCAATGAGTTTTCCGAAGGAGCCTGTCGCATTTGAGAGGAGTGTTCGCATCATGTTTAGTGAATTTCCCAAGACACCGAGAACATCAGACTGATTCCCTAGAATAGCCGTGACAGGCGCGAGAAGCATGATAAGTACACTTTTCGCCATTTGGCGCGTGCAAAAATTCATGTTTTCAGTGGAAAAATCCGATGGCGATCCTTCAAATGAATTCGGCTTGAATAGGCTGCCCATAATCATGATTGGCAGTTCACAGCGTCGTGTATCCCAGTTTTCTTTGATATTTTGTATGTCGCCAGAAACTAGCATAAATGCTAAACCAGCTGTAAGACCAAGTGTTGTTACAAAAAGAGGTATTCCCTCCATATCCCTTTTCTTTCATATGATTTGTTCTGGCTGTCAACTACGCCTCAAGTACCTGTGCCCGTATGAGGGGATCATAGTCTTTCTCGGCTTCGGGTGAATGAAGCTCCATGTAATCACGGAAGAATAGACCATGTTCCGTTTCAAGAACAGCCGAAGGTGTTAAAATAAGTGATATGCATTCGAGAGGTTCCTTCATGTGTCGGATGGGATAGATGGAGCCTGCTCTGCACCACTTATCTTCAAACCATACAAGTAATCCTGCGCCTATGACTGTATTCTTTTCTAGTACACATACATCATCGATCACTTTGCGGACAATTCCTATTACGCGCCCAGTAGACACTTTGTCACCTAATTCAATCAGATGAATGGGCTTTACAGTACCGTCAGCCATCTTGATTCGCGTGTTTTTTGCCACAGAGTTACTGTACGAGATATTGTTGACTTCACCCGTTGATATGGTGCCATTAATGACATCTTCAATCCATGCCATGGTTGTCTGATCACCCTCTTCGGTTTCATCATAATCTAGAAACACGTAACCACCCAGCGGGATACGATGATCACTTGTGTTCAAACAAATGAGGGGTCTTTCATTTCCACCCGCCCATGGTGCAGCCTGTTTTGCATCAGGATGCTCCTCTGCCTTTACCCAATGAGTGCCATCTTGAACAAAATGATTGGTGGAAACAAGAATATTATTTAGTATGACCATAGGCTGACCATCGGCGTGAAATCGGAACAGAGAAGTGACTTTACCACCGCCCTCCAACGTGTCACCCATTTTTACCTCCGAGATCGGTATCTCGCCTTTGCCCTCTACATAAATCGGCGTGTCAGGATCGAAGCAGAAGGTATCAAGAAACTTGAATAAAAATGTATCTCCAAAATTAGTCATTGCCGTAATTCCTGAAATTGTCATAAACATCATGGCATTGAATGTTCCATACAGTCGTTTCATAAGTGAATTCATGCGCATGGCTGATACACGAATATGGTATGTAAGTTGCTTCATACGATCAGAAAAGTTCTGGAAAATGGTATTGATTCCACCTAGCAAGGTAGCGAACTGCACACGGATTGAATTAAGGGTGGATACAAAAATAGATATTGTGCCAATCATAGTTGCCAGAATCTGTAGGACCGGGGATAAGAGAGGTCCAGACTCTGCTGTAAATATATTCTTCATGCAGTAATTGAAATTTTCAGCCGTATTGTGCCCATAAAATGAGGCAAAGGGCATGACACCCATTTTACAGCGATTTTCGTTCCAATGTTCTTTAATTTCTTGAATATTTGAAGATGCCAGCATGAATGCCCAAATTCCAAGGAGGGCTAATAATATGAAAATAAATCCTAGCATGGCAATCGCCTCTCTGTTTAGAATGACAAAAATGATGATTTCCAAGATGAACGTCTTAGGATCATTATTTACTGTTGCATGAATTTAGACCGTACCCAGTTTCTATCTTCAGCAAAGACACGAGATGCCTGCGGAGCTGTTCTCATCGTGTATTTCGCGACGGCGTCCAACTTGTGGTAAACATCGAGAGCTGTGTAGACCTTGATCGCCTTTTTCAGGGATTCGTGGCGCTTGAACCAAGGGTCGTGATAGGAGTATCCGTAACGAGAGAGCTTGCCCTTTTCGAGCTTACCAATGCCCTTGCCTTCTCTGGGACCCTTACCAGGTAGACCTCTGTCCTTGATACAGGCAGACTTTACAACCATGTGTGTCATTTCGGGGTAAACACGATAGTGTGTGCCTGTCTTTCTTTTAACCGTATAGCCGCGACGTCTTATTCCTGTGGAGTAGCGACGTGTATATCCCTTGCGCCGAATCATGCCCTTGGGACAATTGGTCGTTCCCACAAGAACACAGCGGGCAGCCTGAAAGAGATTACCATTCTTGTAGGATGTACGCTTCTGATATCCGGGAGGACATCCGTGAAGGGCATTGAATGGTACTGACTTTTGATTTTTTCTTGTCTGCAAAGACATTCTACTTATTGATTGGGAATAATTTCCGCGCCTTCCAGAGTGTTCTTTTTGGGGAAAGAATTGATGAGTTCTTTTCTATAGGTAAAGGGGAACTCTACAAGATCACTATAAGCGGATGAAAGAAGATCGGCACGTTCTATTCCTGAAACCGTACTGAGATCAAGACCCAGAATATTCGCCTCGCTTCGACCCTCCAAGACATCTTTTATGGTTCTGTATAGATTGACTGACTCCTTCAAATAATCGTTGAGAACAGTTTGATCCTGTGCTTCCCATGTTACTTCATCAATGCGCTTCCCCTTCCATTCTAAGAGTTTCGCACGAAAGGCGTCCTTTTTTGCTTGTCTTTGCTGGAGAACCTCCTCGGGAACGGGTGTCACGTCCTCCTCAAAGTCGCTTTCTAAATCGCTCATCTATCTTCTTTATACAGCGGCTTTTATGCTGCCGCATAAAGAAGAAGTAATATTGAAAGACTTAAAAAAAGCCCCGCGCCAGTCTCTTGTATCTGGTCATCCAGGCTTTTTTCGCCGTAGTTCACAAACCCCGATTGAGATACGCGTTCAGGAGGGGGACTGTCATATTTTGTATCAGCCCCTGTCTGACTCTGTTGTTCCCGTGCCTTCTTCATAATACTGGCTGCACTATTCGGATCAGAGAGTGCCCTTGGGTCGCCAGCGTCGGGTGTTATTATAGGAATCGCCACGGTTGCGTTCATCTTATTTGAGTGCGGTATTTTTTACATCTTTTATTATGGATACTGGTAGACATGGAAAGAAGAAATATTACTCAAGCTGTTGCGGAAGCCGAAGCACGCGGTCTCGACTTTTCACCGAATGAGCGTGTCACCTATGTAAAAGCCATGGTTGTCAAGATTGAAGAACTTCAGCGGAATGGAATGAGTGCTGACGAAATCAAAAATGAGATTCCGGAATTCGTGGAGAAATACGAAAATCTCTTCAAGACTCTAACACAGCCTGGCGGCTACGATAAGCAGAATCTCAAGACTATGCTAGTACTCTTGGAGAAGATGGGTCAACCGCAGGGGCTGTCACAGCACCAGGCTTCTATCATTATCGGAAAGAAGCTCAGTGATAAGTACATTCATATTGATGATAGTCCGAATACCTCCAATAACTAAGGAGTATAGCCAAACTCCTTGTATTTATTGGTCATGGTCGTTAATAAGGTAGGAATACGAAACGAGCTACACCACTTTTGTGCCGTGTGAATATGTTTATTCCATGAAAATATGTTTATATTATTTTCAATGAGTTTAAAAGAATCCAGAATAATTTTGGTTTGATTCTCAGTAAATGTCTTCAGATGTGATTCCAAGTATACTTTCTCGTCCTCTGTCCAGGCGATCGTATCGCACGTCGGATATTCACCCCGTTCACGAATACTCGTTTCCATAGAAACGAGTACTTGTAGAACCTCAGGAATGCAACGCTTGAATCCACGACAGATGAGATAGCGCTCACTATTACATGGTCGACTCGTTGCCGGCTTATACAAGATCCAGTCCTTGAAACAGTACGTAATTTGCCGAATAAGAAAATGCGTCGGTTCGCCGAAAATGTCAAAGAGTTTCATCACGAAAAGCCCATCAGTTTGTAGACATTGAAGACCAATAAGTGAGGACGAAATAAGGAGAGGGTAGACATCCTTTTCTTGTGTAGAATAATCCTGGCTAAAATCAAATCCACCGTCGGCTGTGTAGAGATTTACCTTAGGGCTGCAGAGTTCAATAAATGATTCTTGATTCGGTGTCTTATATATGTCCCCTGTTCCGTCCTTTCCATAATGAATAATAATTTCAGGATGCTTTTGTAAAAATGTGTGAGCGCGTCTCCAACCAGGAATATTACTTCCGTTTGGTTTGAGGGTCATTCCATATGATTTTGTGACCTTTTTGCGATTTGTCTCGGCGCGATCCAGGAATGCCTCAATAAATCCACCTGGTCCTTCAGCCACGTGAGCTGAACGAAGCGACTGTTGAGTCTTTGGTATGCGATCAAAAAACTGAGAGATTTCGAGCATTTCAATCATCTTAAAATATGATCGGCTAAGGGGTTTCTGCAAGGCAAGCGACGGAGGAAAATGTGGAGCTTCGTTCGTGTAGACGAGTTCATAGGGATTACTCAGTTTTTTCACCTTTTCCCAGGTGTGATTTTCCTCATAGGGCGTGATCTTTTGCTTCAGGAGATTCAGATCCTCGTGCTCTCTTTCTTTCCATGTTGTCGTCCATGAGAGAGGTACTGCCTGTAAGGGTGCTGGTAATTGAAAAACAAGTCCTATCCAGGGCGGCTTTTCAGTTGTGAGTTCCATACCTTACCTTACTATTTCGCGTTTAGCCCATTTACGCCTCGTTATTTTTTCTACTCTGCCTCAATAATTTGTAGATCCATATCGGGTTCATCGATGAGTACCGATGGCGGAGGCATCGTCACATTCATCTTCAGCTGTGTTGAACTACAGGCATCCGCATCTGTCTCATAGATCTCGTTGTCAATTTGCTCATCAGTCGGCGCCTCTTCCTCATCCTCCTCTTCTTCTCCCTCCTTCAGTGATGGAAGACCCTCCATCAGGCGAACTAGAGCTGTCTCATCCAGTAGAATCTGCGCGAATGAGGTGCCTCCGCGGATCGGCTGACCCATCATAATGTTCGCGGAGACACCAGTGATAGGATCGATCTCACCAAACTGTGCCGCCTTCAGAAGAATCTTCTCTGTCTCCTCAAAGGACGCCTTTGCCAGCGGACCAATATCATTCTTGTTGATGCCGTAGCGGTCGGCGGACATGAGGCGACCCGTGCGCGTCATGACATCAACCAGGAGACCGATGTGACGATAGTTTACACCAGCCTCCTCGAAGAGATCTGTAATTTCATTCAGCAGCGTTGCACGCGTTGCCTCAATGCCCAGATTCTCGTGGATATCATGCGGGTGTGTCGAGAGGACACGACGACCATCCACCGCAGGGTGGTTCATGACCTCCAGGAAATTCGTACCATCTGTCTCCAGAACATACTGTGAGATCTGCTTGTACTCGCCATTCACCTCCTCAACATATTCTTCCTCCTTTCTGAAGTTCACTGTCTTAATTCCAGGGAGACCGCGAACAACGATGCTGTTCAGCAGGCGGTTCTGGAACTTCTTCAGATTGGCGAGATCATCCATCATGTCCTCCCCCGAGGGGTTCAGGCGGATTCTCATGATCAACTTTGTGCTATTGAAGTCCGAATAGACTGTGTTAATCTCCTTCTGGAAACGATTGTCGAGTACAAAGGCAATGTCGTCCATGGTAATATTCTTGTTAAACATGCGCTCTCTGTCAAGCTCGAGGCGGAGCATCCACTTGCTCCACTTCTCTGACTGCTCACCCTCCTCTTCAGTTGCATCACCCATCTCAAACATCTTGTAGAACTTAATGATATCGCGATCCTCATCGAGCACTGTGCTATCATCACGCGGATCATGGTAGATTGCCGCCTTTACCGTGATGTCACGCAGTAAGGTGAGCTCGAGATCCTGGGCAACCTCGCGCGCCTTATCTTTAATATTGCGGAACTCAGGCTTCAGGAAGATGGTCAGGGCAATCGCCTTCGGATTGTGCGTGACCTTGAGCAGTTCCTCCAAACGGGGAACACCTCGTGTCATGTTACTCTTGGCAGCTACACCAGCCAAGTGGAAGGTGTTGAGTGTCATCTGTGTGGATGGTTCACCAATGGACTGAGCCCCGATGATGCCGACAAGTTCACCAGGCTGCGCCCAGCTCTGCCAGTTCTTCATCACAAGCATCTCACATAAGGTATCGAACGCCAGCTTGCTGAAACGCTCCTTCAGAATGAGCTTGTGTGGTGCGCAGTGGAAACGGAGAAGCGCCTTCCAGATTCCGTGGTAAGTCTGTGTCCGTGCAAAGACACGCTCAATGCCCTCCAGAACATAGTTGGGTGTCAGATCCGTGCGATCCGTCGGCTTCATTCCGAACTTCACCTTCAAATTCAAGAGAAGGCGCTCAATATTCACCGGTGCAAACAAGTTCGTGTCCATCTTGCCACGAGCAACGCCCTCAACGAGCATCTTCCTGTCCTGGAGAAGCTTGCCAACGTAGTTCGCCATCATCTCAGGATCAGGGTTTACCGCGAGTCCCTCCGTGTAGACCTGGGACATATCCGCACCGTCCATACCAAACTCCCGTCTAATATCCATCTCAGTCATCTTCGCTAGTCCGATTGACACGGACTCAATCTTGGTGGCATTGACACCGTCCTCGCCATAGTGGAACTGTACAATATTGCCGCGCGCATCGCGAACCGTACCATCGTACTGCGTTGTCAAGTCTTCCATCGCCTTGATCAGTCGACGCTGGATGTAACCCGTTGTCGCCGTCTTGACGGCTGTATCAATGAGACCCTCACGACCAGACATCGCGTGGAAGAAGAACTCCTGCGGTGTCAGACCACGAATGAAGGACGACTCAACAAAACCACGCGCCTCGGCACCGTCGTCATACTTCTTGTAGTGAGGCAGCGTCCTATCCGTGAAGCCATACGGAATGCGCTTACCTTCAGGCGCCTGCTGTCCCACACACGCCATCATCTGTGCAATATTGATAGTCGAGCCCTTGGAGCCCGCCCGAACCATGGCTGTTAGACGATTCTCATCGGCAAGTGAAGATAGACCCGTCTTACCTGCCTCCTCCGTCGCTTTGTTCAGTGAGTTGAAGACCTTGTTCTCAAACTCCTCCTGATTTGACTTACCCGTGTTGTTTTCGAACAAGTCCAAGTGGATCTGCAGCATAATGTTTTCTACCTCCTTCTTACGCTTCTTGATGTCCTCCTCGATCTTCTCCTTTGTCTTCTCATCGGCTACCATGTCACTGATACCGACACTGAAGCCATCATAGACCAGGAACTGCTCAATCGTATTCTGGAGACAGTCAATCATATTGACCGTGTCCATGGGGCTGTAGTCATTAAAGGTGACGTGAATGATACCCTTGCTCGGCTTCGAGTAAATATCCTTGTCAAACTGACCCTGTGTAATATCACCCTCACGGATCTTTACAAAGTTCTCAGGGCGCTTGTCATCCTTGTATTGCTTGTTGCCCATTTCGAGGTTAATTGGCGGGATAATCTGGGAGAGAACCTGCTGACCCGTCCAACGTCCACCGACACCGCGCGACTTCGGGACCCGCCCCTCAAAGCGCTTGTTCCACATCATGAGATTCATGAATTCACGACGAGTCAGAGCAACAGAGGGGCGCGTGATGCGGAACGAACCCACGAGTGTATCCTGTACAATGCCAATGACAGGAATGCCAAGACGAGGGCTGACAATCTGCATCGGTACCGCCGCAATATCCATCAGTTCCGTGCTCGCCTCATAACTCTGCGGGATGTGGGCATTCATTTCATCACCGTCAAAATCGGCGTTATAAGGCGCAGTCACGGAAACGTTGAGGCGGAACGTGTTGAACGGGAGAACCTTCGCTCTGTGCGCCATCATGGACATGCGGTGAAGCGTCGGCTGACGGTTAAAGAGGATAATATCACCATCCATGATGTGGCGGTTGACCGTGTCACCGAAATGAAGAACAATCTCCTTACGATTGACGTGCTTCAGACTAATCATGCGACCGTCCTTGCGGACGAGTGTCTTCGCACCTGGATACGTGTCCGCACCATTCTGCACAAACTTGTACATCTGCTCGCGGTTGAAGCGCGTAACCTTATCAGGGATGGTCAGATTCATGGCAATCTTCATCGGGACACCGAGCTCAGAGATACTCAGATTGGGATCGGGCGTAATAACTGAGCGCGCGGAGAATTCAACTCGCTTACCCTGGATATTGTAACGAATACGTCCCTCCTTAGAACCCAAACGCTGCTGAATGCTCTTTAGAGGGCGACCACTGCGCTGTGCAGACGGCGCAACACCCGGAATCTGGTTGTCCACGAGGGTCGCAACGTGGTACTGTAGAACATTCGTGTACTCATCAATGATGTTCTTATTCGCATTTGCATCAATCTTCTGCTTCAAGGTGATGTTAGTCTTAATAATATCAAATAGCTTGTGCGTTAAATCATCCTCAGAACGCTGGTTGTTATCCTGTACAACACTCGGGCGCACCTGAGGCGGGGGAATGGAGAGAACTGTGCAGATCATCCAGTCGGGGCGGCACCAGTAGCGAGAGAGACCCATAAAGTCTACGTCTTCATCCGTAATGCGTCTGAAGAGACGGAGAACATACTCCACCTCGAGGATCTGCCGTGTCTTCTCATTTGCCTTCTCCTTGCCATTCGGTCCAGCGGCAGTTACCGCACCCTGTCCCCCAACATTGTCCCACTCGGCAACGATGCGAGCAATACCATCCCGCACAAACTTACGCGGTTTTCTGGCGCCACAACCATCCTCAGTCTCTTGACCGCAGCGCGTCATATTTGAGCACTTGTTCAGTACCTCTCTCCAACGCGCCTCACCGCGGCGCTTTAAGAGATTGCTATGAAGTTCCTTGTCAATGAGGAGCTTACTGCACTGAATACACACGCAGCTCAGGACATTTAAAATAATCGGAAAGAACTGAATGTAATAGACGGGGCGAGCCAGACGATAGTGACCAAAATGACCCGGGCAGTTGTGATTTGTCTGACCACAGGAGCGGCAAGTTTTGCCGTTATCTATGACACCCATGCGCGGATCAAAGAGACCACCGATTTTAGGCTCACTCCCATCATAGGTCACCTGGGTCACGACCTCCACGACGGAGCGTCGCTCTATTTCTTCAGGACTGAAAATCCCAAACTGAATTCCAACAATAGGTTCAATTTCGGAGTTTGGACGTACTAATCCGCCAGGCATTTATATCTACCTTCTTACTATCTTTCTAAGTAGGCGCCATTTCCTCAATTTTTGAGATCCTCTTCCATCATTTCCTTCACAAGATCAGAGAATGATGTAGAAGATGACCATCCTAAGACAGTCCGTGCCTTTTCTACATTGGCAAGAAGAGTTTGGACCTCAGCAGGGCGGAAAAACTCGGGGTTAATCTGAACACGCAACGTATCACCGTCATAGCCCTTCTCATCAATACCGGTAGAAACCCAGGTGAGATGATGCCCAGGAAAGGCAGTCGAATAGGCAAGTTCCATAAATTCACGTACTGTGTGCTGTTCTCCAGTCCCTAAGACAAAATCGTCGGGTTTTTCCTGCTGCATAATCCGCCACATTCCCTCCACATAATCACGCGCGTGCCCCCAGTCACGCTTCGCATCCAAATTACCTATTTCAATGATTTCCTTGCGACCGTGGTACAGATCTGAGATAGCAAGAGTAATCTTCCGTGTAACGAAGTCCTTTCCTCTCCGCGGGGACTCATGATTGAATAGAATACCATTTACAGCAAATAGGTTATAACTTTCACGATAATTCCTGACAATCCAATACGCGTAAAGCTTCGCCACACTATAGGGAGATCTGGGGTAGAAGGGTGTGCTTTCGTTCTGTGGAGTCTCGGCGACCTTCCCATAAAGTTCACTCGTGCTCGCTTGATAGAATCGTATCTTTTCAAGCCCGCGTTGGGCTCGCATCCACTCCAGAATGTACAACGGAGCCAAGGCATCTACTTGAGCTGTATATTCTGGCATGGAAAAGGACTGATGTACATGGCTCTGTGCAGCAAGATTATAGATTTCAAACTTCTCGTATTTTTCAGAATCCCATATGGAGGTAAGTGTATTACGCAAACTCGCGGAATCCGTCATGTCACCTGTGTGAATCTTCACTTGCGGCAAAATATGCTCAATTCTGGCTAAATTTTGGTGGTTCGATGAGCGGCGGCTGAAACCGTGGACAAGATATCCCTTCTCAATCAGCTGTTCTGCAAGGTACGATCCATCCTGTCCTGTGATTCCTGTAACAAATGCTAGACGCGCCATTACTAGGTATGGATTTGAGGACGACTTTAGATTGTACCCGTTTTGAAGACACCAATTCGTTCGTTTGAATTATCAAAGGAATCGTAGCATATCTTGACATTCACCTTAGACAAATTAAGATGAGAAGCGAAACAATAGACACTGCTTTCTAGGAGATGAATCTCATCGGCATTTTCTAAGAGAAGCTTGTAGTCTAAGAGCGGCTTATTCACAACGACCTCGGCTCTATGATAAAATGGACTCGATGGTTCATAATGATTCTTGTTCAAATCGAGAATAAGAACCTCGGGTCTCTGCTTGAATAGACTTTCCCAGATCGGCAACGTCTTATTCTGAGATTGTTGATGAACAATAAAATACTTGAGAGGACGAATCTCACCATAAAGTGTTACTGCTGCCTGTGTCGTCGGTACATAAAAATATTCTGAACGAACAGATCGTGGGATTTTCAGGTCATCATAAAAACAGAAGGGAAATTCATAAATGCGCGGCTGGGCACTGTGGTAGCCGCAGGCGTAGACCGTCATGCCAAGATTCGATTCGATATGTGGTTTAGCTACAGCCTGGAACGGCTGCAGAACATAGTCGTCGACAATAGGATATATCTTAATTGTGGGATCATCGGCATACATTTGTTCGACGTTTTTCACGTATTTTTCCTTACAGACCACGACAACCTCATCATAGCAGGTGGCAAGATACCGGACCGCGCCACACATCCAGAACATATCGCCCAGTCCGAGATGTCCATAGAAGAACGCCTTCTTCTTTGCATATCCCTTTTGCTCTCTGAGCGTCGAAGAGAGTAGGTGGTTGATCTTTGCCTTTACACGAAACCTACGATCATTCTCCTTCAAAATTTCGCTGCAAATTTGCCCAGCTCGGATCTCACCGACATCCTTTCCATGAAATCCTTCCTGTAAATTCCAGATTATGAGATTAATCTCCTTCAAAATTCTATAATGCCAGGGGAAACGATCAATGTAAGACTGTAAGTCTTTGAGCAGAGTATCGCGCTCTAAAAGACAGTCCGCTCTGCGTTGATCTTGAATTTTGTCACACTTGATATCTAAAATTGTAAGCTTATCAAGAGCCTCACCTACAGAAACAGGTAATGTAACTGACATACTTATCTAAATGAATAATTCTTTAGTAGTTTAGATGGCGCAGTTTAGAGAAATTGAAGATGATATTTCTCGAGATTATATGATTCCTGATGGAGGAAGAGTTATAAAATTCAAATCTGATAAGGCGCAAATTGTCATTGCCGATACGAATAAGTTTGGTCCCATGCTCTTCATGGATGGTGTTCTTCAGTTGGCTACATCTGACGAATACATTTATCATGAAATGCTGGTGCACCCCGTCATGTCAACAGTTGAGGCGCCCAAAAATATTTGTATTCTTGGCGGGGCAGATGGTTGTGCAATACGTGAAGTGTTGCGTTATTCATCTGTAGAGCATGTAGACCTTGTCGATTGGGATACTAAACTTATCGAATATCTTAAAGTAAATGCTCGTATGTGGCATCAGGGATCTTTATATGACCCTCGTATTCATATTCATAATTTAAATGTCACTGATTTTGCGAGTTCATTAAAGTATGATGTAGTGATTGTCGATCTATTTGATCCAGAGTACAAGGATTTTAATCCAAATGAGTTATGGACATCTCTTTTTCCAAAGTTGAAGGCGTTTCGCGAGGGTGGAGCATCCATTGTGATTAATGGGGGTGGAGTTCTTCCATGGAAATTCGACACATTTGAGAAATTAGTAACCAGCGCATCGGACATTTCTTCAAATATACTGATTTCCTACAAAGTCTTCGTGCCGTCGTTTTCAGAAGAATGGGCGTTTGTTCTTTTGTCCGATAAGATACCCAATATTGCTGAGGACATGTATTTTCGTTTTTGCTCAAATACTACATTTAGAAAGGCGTGCTCGTGGGAAAAACCGTATGGGGGCATATGATTTTAGATTAAGCCCGCCCGCCCAGCAAGAACAACAGTAGGTGGTTTGTAATCTGGGTAACACCCTTGCCACCGCTTTCCCTGTTTCATGGGAACTATTAGGATCTCTGAGCCTAGTCTCTTTTTTAGGAGAAACGTGTCCATAAAAGACGGAAACCATATTGATATCTTTGTCCACTCGACATCCGGATTCTGTATCTCGTTGACCTTAATATACTTCTTATGATAGCAGACATACTGGTGTTTCTTATTAAACAGCCGCGGAACACACAGATAGATGCGGTTATAGCTGTCGGGCGGTACGTAGAAGTCCATCTCAGTTATCTGAAGAGGATAATTATTTATGTCTTTAGAATATGGGTCTATGGTTTATAATAATAAAACAGCCGGGCTCCGTGGATATTATTATGCTGGTGTTTGACGCCGAAAATTGAGTCGATGCACCCGTGTGAGTTTGGCAGGAAAATGTCTTACTATCGTCTTGAGCTTCAGCCTACCGAGCAGGGTGCCCAGTATTACAAGAATGAGATGCGATCAAATGATAATGCAGGTTACGATCTCTTTGTTTCAGTGGCAGCTTCAACAGGCTATGACAAGCCGGTCATTCTTCTCGATCTGGGTGCACGGGCACGCATGATTCGCTGCGATGGGAATACTGAGGAGGAGGTGCATTATTGGCTGGCACCGCGCTCATCGATCTGGAAGTCGGGTGTCATGATGGCGAACAGTATGGGTATCATCGATCGCACCTACCGCGGCGTTCTTATGGGCTCGGTGACTCCTGTCAATAATTCGATGCCTATTGCACATCTTGGGGAAGGTATTCGTCTCTTTCAGATCCTGGCACCTGATATGGGCTGGATTAAGGAGATTCGGATCGTTGAGTCGCTGCCTGAGACAGTGCGGGGTGAGGGCGGATTCGGCTCTACTGGCAAGTAGAGACGTTTGCGTAAGCTCGGCTCTACTGGCAAGTAGAGACGTCTGCGTAAGCTCGGCTCTACTGGCAAGTAGAGACGTTTGCGTAAGCTCGGCTCTACTGGCAAGTAGAGACATCTGCGTAAGCTCGGCTCTACTGGCAAGTAGAGACGTCTGCGTAAGCTCGGCTCTACTGGCAAGTGAAAATTGAATTTTACCTTTCCTTTTTTTGTATGTACAAACAATATGTCTACCGCAATTCCAAATGAGTTTCTCTGCCCCATTAGTCTTACAATCATGAAGGACCCTGTGATTGGACCCGATGGACATACCTATGAGCTCACTGCTATTTCCGAGTGGCTTCAGCAGCACGACGTTTCTCCTATTACGCGTCAGCAGATGAGTGTAAATCGTCTTCGCCCGAACATTGCTCTGCGAAAGATGATTGAGGATTGGCTGGTTCTACACCCACAGATCAGTGGTAACTCGGTGCCCGCACCACTCTTCAAGGATGTTCCACTCTCTATCAAGGCGAAAAAGAATAATGGCTTTCTGCATCTCCAGGTCGCGGCAACTGGTCATGCTGTACCACAACCTATCGTCTTTATTGCCATTGTAGATAATTCAGGTTCCATGGGCGAGGAGGCATCTGGGGGTGAGGGAGGTGAGTCTTTCGGTTTCACCCGCATGGATCTTGTAAAGCATACCATTAACACCATGGCAGCAATTCTCGCTCCACAGGATCAGTTGTCAATTGTCACCTTCAGCACGAGTGCAGAGACAGTTTTGCCGCCTACCTTTGTAGACGACGCCGGACGTGCAAAGATCCAGAAGGCACTTGAGGGCATACATCCTGATAGTCAAACAAATATCTATGATGGTATTCGCATGGCTGCAACAATTGCAAATCATTCTGATCTTGCCGGTCGCAATATTGTGGCAGCACTTCTCACAGATGGCTTCCCCAACGTAAATCCTCCACGGGGAATCTTGGAGACACTCAAGCTGATGCCCAAGCAGCCCAGCTGGTCACTCCATACCTTTGGTTTCGGCTACAAACTGGATAGTCGTCTTCTGGCGGAGCTTGCTATCTGGGGAAATGGTCTCTTTGGCTTCATTCCTGATTGCTCGATGGTCGGCACAGTCTTCATCAACTTCATCGCGAATATGCTAACCACTGCCTCACTCGGTGCAACGATCTTCATCGACGGACGGCGACTCTCCTTCACTGGTCTTATCCGCCATGGGCAGACGCATGACGCGGTTGTTAAGTATTCGGACTATATTGACGAGATAAAGCAGGTTTCTTTGGATGGTGAGACCTATGTAAACATCGAGGAGGGTGCAAACGACGAGTTTGCCATTGCGCGCAAGGACTACCTCGATGTCCTCAATGATATGATTGACACAGCATCTTCTAACGCCCTCGGCGCTTTCAGGAGTAAGTATGAGAACACGACGGATGAGCGCGTAAAGGCTTTCCTTATCGATACAGACCCGAGGCTGAGTTCCGAGGGGCAGGTCTCTATGTCGACGAAGTTCTGGGCAAGGTGGGGTGAGCACTATCTGCGCTCCTACTACAGGGCGCAGCAGCTCCAGCAGTCGCTGAATTTCAAGGATGCGGGTCTCCAGATTTATGGCGGCGATCTCTTCCGTGCTATTCAGACAGAGGCTGACACGGCATTCTGTACACTTCCTGCACCAAAGCCGTCAGCTGTTCCTCGGATAGCAGCGGTGCGGGCGGCTGTATATAATTCGCCCGCGACGATGGTGAGTTTCCATAATGCCAGTGGTGGTTGCTTCGCTGGTACTTGTCATGTAAAGATGGCATCTGGTCGCTCGAAGGCGATCAAGGATATTCAGCCTGGTGATGGCGTCTGGACGCCCTTGGGACCTGCGACAGTGACCGCTCTGGTGACATGCGGTTCTAAGATGCGGGCGCAGCCGATGGTTCAGCTCGGTGGTCTCTGTATTACGCCCTGGCATCCGATCATTCATCCCACCCTGACGAATAAGACATGGGTCTTTCCTGCCGATCTGACTCCTCTGCAGGATCGTTTGATTGATACGGTCTACAATCTAGTCCTTGACAGTGGACACGTTATAGATGTAGAGGGTTATGAGTGCGTCACCCTGGGGCACGGCTTCCAGGCGCCGATTGTCAAGCACGAGTTCTTCGGAACGCAGGCTGTCATTAGCGATTTGAAGAAGCTGCCTGGCTGGTCTGTCGGTCGCCCGACTTTCAAGAACCTCGTGACAATGCGTGATGATGCCACAGGTCTCATCGTGGGCTGGGTAGATAAGCCATGAATTGAATAGATTAAAAAGAAACTATAATAGATGACAGCTATAGCCACAAGAAAAATGGGTGGAAATAGATCACAAAGATCAAGAACAAGAAAACAGTTTTTATATAATCCTAAGAATCCTAAACTATCCTTCAATGTCTACATTGATAAAAATCCTCGTGATACCATTCCTATCCATTATAAAACAGTCCAGGATGTAGAAAATACAATTCAAAAACTGGAAAAACTATACAAGTCACATAAATATACACACCGACGAATCTGGTCTGTTGGTATGATTATGAAAGTTCGTTTAGAAGTTCTAAGAGACAAAAAGCCAGAGGAGTATGCATTAGCAAAACGATATTTTGAATTTCTTGGTGAGAGAACAAAAATGAATACAGACGATCGATATCGAAGCGTTTTCAAAAAATGAATTCTTTTTTCGCTGTAAGGTAGCAAACATGAGCCTTGAACTCTATGTAGGACCGATGTGGGCTGGTAAGTCATCAACCGTCCTAGGTACTCTGCGCCGATACAGGAGCATCGGTTGGAATATTCTTGTCTTGACTGCGGCAGCAGATACTCGCTATGGAACTGAGATGATTGTAAGTCATGACCAGGACACATATCCTGCGCGATCTGTACAGAAGCTTACACCTCTTTGTTCTGAGCCTGAGTACACAGCTGCTCAGCTCATTGTCATTGAGGAGGCGCAGTTCTTTCCTGACCTCTACGAGTTCGTTGTAGGTGCAGTTGAGAAAGATACCAAACATGTAATCTGTGTTGGTCTTGATGGAGACAGTGACCGAAAGCCATTTGGTGATCTGCTTCGACTGGTGCCGCTCTGTGACAAGTTGACAAAGCTCACGGCACTCTGCTCTGAGTGTAAGGATGGTACAGCGGGGCTCTTCTCCTTCTATAAAAATTTGAAGTCTAAGCAGGTTGCTGTGGGCGCCGCTGATCACTATGAACCACTCTGCAGAAAACATTTCATCGCAAAAACTGCAGCCAAAGAAAAGAATGAATGATGCTCGACAGTGCCCTTGGTGTAAACGGTGGTGCCTGAAAGACAACGCCTGTTCTTATATCTTTGCCTGTGGTCTCGATGATAAAAACAAATTCCACAAGGGTCTCGGTTGTGGTCGCTCTTGGTGCTGGGACTGTGGTCTGAAATACTGTACCTTATATTATAATCCCGAAACGGGTCAGCAACAACCCGATGCTAAAGATCACCATAATGCTCTCTGCTGCCGACAGGAGCCCGGATTCAAGGAGGAAGAATATTGTAAGGGGGGTCACAGTGGACATTGCGGTCGGCGATGGCAATAATAAAATACAGTTGTATAAATGCTAATTCCGCTGGGATTTCATTGTAATGTAACATTTTTATCACAAGAGCTAAATATAAAAAAGGAAACAGGGTTATTTGAATGGCTAGAAAATCAAAAATTACAATATATAACAGATATTGAAATAATATAAAAGAAAGAATTGATACAAGTATAATAAAAAATGTCGACCATTATGTTTATGTATTACATGAACTTGTATATACTTATCATTATCCAGTTGAAGAATACAAGATTATTTTTGAACGAAGAGCAAAGCGTTTTCTAGATACAGTTAAAAATTCAAATGAACTTCTTTTTGTCAGAATAAATCGCTACAAGACATTTACAACAGAAAATGAAATAAATGATTTTTGTACGGCTATTCATTCAATAAATCCAGATGTAAAAATCACTTTTTTATTGATTAATACGGTGGATTCCTATGAGAATTGTAATAGGCTGGATGAAAAAAAGATTCAGACGATTACATTTTTAGAAAGATTTTTTCTTTATACAGATTGTGTTCATGATAAAAACGATGAATATTTACATCATAATTATCTCATTCGAAAATTATTTCGTGAATATCTGTTGGAGGCAGGTTATTTTGTAGATGAAACTTATGTTGAACATTTTATAGAAAATAGTTTAGCACGCGATAGAGAATAGTCAGCGGTTATGTAAAATTGATTATTTCCTTATTTCTGTTGATTCGCATGTCGTCGGCTCTGAAAAGTTTCGCCGTTGCGATTTGTCTAGGCGGACTCGCATGGTTCTCCACACGAATCTACGCAACGTATTGTGTTCCCGCAGGTTTGACCGGATTTCTACGAAGTCTCCTAACCATGGATAGTTCTCCATGCCAGGCTATCTTTGCTCTCATCTCACACTCGCATACCTTGTATGCAAGTATGATCGCTGCAATTCTATTTGGATTCGTCTCACTCATGACAGAAGGCATTCGTTTGATTATTGGGCGCCCTGTTTCAGAATGTCGGCTCCCCAATAAAAACATGTAATCTATATGTAAATGAAAAAGAGCTCTATTCTCCGATTTACGAAGAAATGCCTAAAACTCGGATACAAGGAAAAAATCTGCCGAGAGGCGTGGGTCTTTGGAAGAACACTTACCTCGGAACTGCAAGACTTATATGACACTTGTTTCAAAGGTGAAAAAACGTTTCGAATGCCATCTTCTAACAAGTCAACGCGCAAATTAAAATATTCAAAACTGCCGAAAAAAATCACCAAGAAAATGCTACTGGAGGCGGCAGGTCCCCGCTTTGTTTAAAACTCAGAGAACTTATTTTTTGTCTCCAAGATATAAGGCAAGGTGTAAACTGTCAAAAGTGAGATACCCGCGTAGACTTCACCGCCAGCTTCCTTCAAAGACATTGCAATCAGTGCCGAAGCAATCATCATTGCTGCGTCACTCAAGAGAATCTTGATCCCTCCACGTGAATAACGCTTGAAAACGTCGATCATCCGGTTGTGAGACTGCGGAATGGGCTTAATAATTACCAAGTAGAAAAAGATATCATGTACAAGCTGTATACCGACCAGGAAGGCTAGGAAGTACCAGAGATTAAATCCATAACTCGCGGGCACAAAGTGCGTATAGGCGTAGCGAGCGAGGAAAAACCCAATGGCAATAACGAGAACATCAGAAATGACCGCGTTCAAGCCGAAGCGTTCATACCACTGATTAATCGGTTCACCCAGTATATCGGGGAGATACTTTGTCAAAAAAATGACTACGACATCCACGATCAAGATTGCGAGTAAAATATACCACCAGTCAATTGTTTCCTCAGGATTTGTAATATCACCCAGCTGCATTCTAGAATTGCCTGTGAAAATCTATCGCTAGAATAAGAATGAATACACCGCCCAGAGCAGCCCAGAGATCAGCAGCAGGTCCCCCTCAGCCACCCACAAATCTAATGAGAAGTTTTACTCTACAAACGGTGCGAAGAACCCTCGATAATGGTCATAACATAAACGAACGGGATGCCGACCAGGGATCGACACTACTCATGGAAGCAGTTGCAAGAGGCAAGGAGGATGTTGTAGAATTTCTGCTTGATAATGGTGCTGATGTAAATATACAAGATAACGACGGTGTCACAGCACTGGGTTATTATAAGGACGCCATCTATAAGGATGGTAATCTTGAAAAAATTGTTCAAATGATCCTTGAAGCCGGTGCCATGTTTTTACCCGATAGCAAAGGACAGATGATCTATCAAAAGACAGAAGATTTATATGATGAATTACAAAGTGAGCAAGACTACCTGTCGTGGGATAATAGACGTCCCAGCATTTCATTTACGAGCCCGCCGACAACGCCCAGTAGACAAGCCCTCTCCACAGAGGAAGTAGAACGGCGGCGCCTTGCACAAGAAGAGGCAACTCAACGTTGGCAAGCAAAAGTCAAGGCAGAAGACAATGCAATTGCCTCGTGGCGCGCTTCCGTTGGTCTGCCTCCGTCAGAACCGGAAGTTATGAGAGAACACCCTCCTACACTGCGTCGTGTTAGGAACATTCGCGATCTAATGCGTCTGTACGTTGCTCGATATGTTAGAGAGATAAAAGTAGGAACTATGACAGCCACCCAAAACAAGGATAGCATTATTTACATTGATATACGCATGCCAGTCTATGAATTGAAAAAGCAAATACAATATTTTTTCCAGTATGATTTTCAATATGATATAGTGTATCCAGGTTTTCATCTTGCGGGAAAAAAGGTCATGAACGATGAGCGTATCCTAAGTGATTATGGTCTTCGCAATGGTAGTCGACTCATTATTGTGCCTAAAATTCAGACTGGATATCGTATTGGCGGTACGAGGCGCTCAAAGCGGCGCTCAAAGCGGCGTTCAAAGAAGACAAGGCGCAATTAATTTTCATATAATTAATTAGTAGTTAATGGAAGAAGCTAATAAGTTCCCCCCAAGTATTTACAGGAAAAATTTACATTAGAAAACATTCGTAAAGCACTAGATGAGGGATTTAATGTAGATAGTTATTTTGAGTTTTGGAATAAATTAACATTTCTAATGCAGGCTGTAAAAAGAGGTAAAAAAGATATCGTTGCCTATTTACTTGAAAATGGCGCAGATGTAAATAAGACGGACATGAGCGGTGATACGGCGTTATCATATTATATATATCGCCTCGGTAATGATAGTTTAACTAATCTTGAAGAAATTGTACATATGCTTCTAGAAGCTGGTGCGTTGTTTTTAGCTGATTATAAAGGTGAAATGATGAATGTTAAATCTGAAAGGGAATACAAAGTCTGGTTGAAACAACAGGATTTAGATGTCGCGGAAATGATAAAATTACAAACCTCTGATCGTACGAGAGCCCCAGATCATTGGACAATTAATGAAGCTACGGGGCAATATTTGGATCATAATGCCTATGATTATAAAACAAAATTGGAGATATGGTCGCCTCACGATAAAGGTATCTTTGGTAAAAGAATGAAAGAAATTGATGATGCAGATATAGCGTGGTGAGCTTCAGTAGGTCTACCTCCATCTGAGAAACTACCAGTGAGAGAATTGTACAGTCGCACGCGGCAAGCCAAAAATATTTACGAATTAATCATGATATATTATAATAAAAATATTATAGAAATCCTATTAGGCACAATATCAGCATCCTCACAAAATTACGGCAAATTTCGTATTGATACAAGAATAACCGTGGCGCAGTTAAAAAAGCAAATAAGACAAGTCTTAAAAATATATTTTAAGTTTGATTTGGTGTATCTTGGATTTCATATTCAAGGAAAAAAAACATTGGAGGATGAGCGTGATATATCTGACTATGGAATTCGCAACGGATCAAAAATAATTTTGTCTCCAATAAGAGAAACTCAAGTTTCTCAATCTGGTAGACGAGGGGGTCGTCGAACGAGGATACGAGGCAATAAGAAACTACGCAATAAGACGCGGTCAAAGAGAAATTAAAGTTACTCCTTCAAATTAAACACAATCTCTACACAATTGGTCGGCTTGTTCTCCTCAATTGAGATGATATCGCGCGCCCAGAGACCAATGAGCGGGCTCTCTCCACGATAATCACCACCGCCACGTCCATTTCCTTCGCAGGTAAGCAAGGGCAAAGGATGAAGTCCAAGGGCGCCCTTGCGCACATCAATATTTTTACGTTTATCAACGAATTGCATCTTTGTATGATTTACAATATAAGGATACTCCGTTGTGTCATAGAGGTACTCGGGCTGAATCTTCTCTTCATCTCTACATAGATTGTAAAGATTTGGTCCCTCAGGCTCTTGATCCGCATAATCGCCCGCCCAAACGACGCGAGTCTTATGATATTTTTGATCGGGTGCTAAGAGGAACTCAAATGCCTGTACAAAATTGTTTTGTAAGTAACTATGCTCCATAAGCTTGAGCCCGTTTCTATACTCATGGGCGTGGATCCACGCTATGATTTTGCCTCTGTCGTTCAAAAGAATCGGATGGTAATACTGTCCCATTTTTTTGTACGTAGATTTTTATAGTGGAACTCTTAGCTTGTCACCAGGAACAATTGGCTTGAAATATGTAGTATAATGTTTTATAACATAATCAACCGACTTACCCTTAGCCTTTGGATATAAAAACACTTCGTATGCATCTTGAGACATATTGCTAGATATTATTGCCACTACGTTGTCATCTTCCATAAATCCATTAAACATAGTATCATATTTTTTCGTAGTTCTATTGGGTAAATTTACAAACTCATGGGTTTTATCCTTGTAAACAAGAACAACCTTTTTTCCAGAAGCTAATTCTTGCCAAAATTCTTCAAGTTCTGGATTCTTTCCCCATACCGAATCTGGATCAGCCCACATATCTAAGGTTCTTCTTGAAATCTTTCGTGTCTTCTTCTTATCTTTTACCATTCCTACATAAGGTAAATTTTTTTATTGTATTATTTATACGATGGGATACGACGCCGCCATCTGGATACCGCACTGACCCGAAGGGTTGAACTTCGCGCCACGAGCGAGCATGATGTAGCCCTTGTCACCCCAATCAGCGCCCCACGAGTTCTTCACGAGATAATAATCCTTGCCAGAGGTGGAATCCGTGCCATATCCGACCGCGAGAACACCGTGGTCGAGCTGCGTGCCGCACGCCGAGTCCATCACGCCGCCCGTGTAGAACTGGAAGACTGACTGATCCGCCTCAACCGCGACGGAAACAGGTTGCTGAGCAATCGCCGTCATGAGCGCTGTCTCAGAGTTGACCGGTACGTCCGCATATCCAGAGAGAGTCGCCGCCACCAGCTTGCCGTTCGCTGCACACGCATTCGGTCCCGTGGCTGTATAAGGATACGCAGCCTCCGTGGTGATTCCCTTGTTCTTGATAATGAACTCGAAGGCGTAGTCCATGAGACCACCGTTGCAGCCCTGGTTACCCTCAGGCACAGAGCAATCAATGAGCTGCTGCTCAGAAAGGCTGACAAGGGTGCCATTCTTAAGGAACCAGGCGCTCTCCGTAGAGCCCGTCGTAGAGAAGGACCAGCAGGAGCCGCACTGCTCCTGATTCTTCACAGCCGTCACGGCACCCTTCGTTGTCCAATCAACGCTCACAGGGAGCGCACTCTCATTCAGATCATAGCGAACCCGAAGACCACTGCGAACATTTCTCTTCATCGGCTTGAAGGTGCCAAAGTAGCGCGTGCCGAACTCATCCGCCGTGAGATCGGCGAACTTGTTCACACCCATCGTCCAGCTATGACCAGCCGCGTTATGAGCGGTGATCTTCTCCAGATTCTGATAATACACAGACTCACGATAGTCGCGTTCAGTGGGTGTATAGATCTTGCTATTCTCAAGAGACCACTGACTGAAAGAGGGAAATGAGCTAGAATCAGTCTTATTGGGAGGGTCTATCGCAAGAAGAGCAACGGCAAAAAGCTTGAACATTTCGTATAGTATGGAATTAGAATTTCTATTTAGATTTATTTTTACGCGTTTTCCGCGGTTCAGAACAATCTTTCGCGCGCCCGATAAGAGCGCAGGCAATCCGCTTACCTGCATGACCGGTTGTTAAAGAGTCTTCCTCTGTCCCTTTACCCAGATCATCCTCATCTGCATGTACAATCAGCGTCCGCCCAAGAAGTTCCGTCACCGATACACCTTGTAGTTTAAATATGTAGACATGATTCGTTTTACCTACGTTGCCGAGATCACCCGTGTGCCGTTCACCCTTCGATCCAGGTGGTCCACCATGTTGTTTCGGCGACCCCTTATTAAAATGCGAGCAGGCACCCATACAGCCTTCATCGCGCATGTCACCATTTGTATGAATATGGAATCCATGTTCACCCGCGGGAAGTTTTGTAAATTCTGCCTTGATGAGGAGCCCACCCTTGGAATCTTCGAAGGTGGCATTTCCTTCCACTGGACCGGTAAAAACAGCGACGCCTTTCATTCTACTTTGGTAAATGATTTCTCACAGCATTTATTCTCTGAACTAGTTTTTTTAGATCGGGTTCAACGTCATTGAATGTAGATATTTTTATCTTTTCAAAAACAGTATTTGTTTCTTCGAGGAACATTTCTTTTGTCCATCCTGTTGACTCCATTGTTTTTTTAATAAATGGTCCAAGTGTATCTGAGACAACACCTTTGTAAATTGTTTTTGCACGCCATTGCTTATCTTTTTCATCTATTTCTTTTTCTGTTTTTGCTCTACCCATATGAAATCCGCGCCGAGGGATCTCTATCCATGAAGCTGGCACACTACATTTTTCTGAAATTTCTTTCATTTTATTCTGAAATTCATCTCGTGTAAAGAATGCTTTCATCATATTGCACGTGGAACAACAAGGTAGAACATTCTCATATGAATATTCTCTTTTTAAATTATCAATACGATCTAATCCGTTTCCAGCGTGACATTTAAAACCACATAAATAACACGGTTTATAGATAAGCTCTTCATATTGTTCTTTTGTAATTATATAAGCTATTTGTCTCTTTTCTTCACTATTACGTTTTACATAAATATAAGGCACTGGTGATTTATGTACATATTCTTTCCATTTACCATAAAAAGCATCTCTTTCTTTATCTATAAGTGTTTGTTGCTGAAATTGTGTAATAAGTTTCGCTTTCTCAATAAAAAACACAGGGTGTAAAATATGTTTCATACGATTACACACTTTACACACAGAAACACAATTTTCTTTTGAATATCCTTTTGAATTATCAATACGATCAATACCATTTACTTCTTCTTCATTTACATATGTACAATAGAAACAGCATTTTTGTATGAGTTCAAAAAAGTCTTCCTTTGTAAGGGTATTCTCTTTTTCACGGCGTTCAACTGACTTTTTCTTGAAAGTTTCCCAGTGTACATCAAGATTACGTTTTGCTTCAGCTTGGTAATTACGTATACGATTCTTACGTTTTTCATCGGCTCTTTTCTGAATTTCTCGGCATTGTGGACATATTTGACTTGGTTTTCCATGAGCTGTATTAAATGGCTCATATGATTTTGAACAATGCGAACAAGGTACTTGTGAGGTAGACATTCTACCTAAATTTCACAAATAACTTTTAGACTTTCACCCAGCCGGGAGATTATTCAGCAGTAAAGAATATAAAAACTAAACACAACTGTGTATGCGTTTAGTTGGAGTAGGCGAGCATGCCTTCCGTTTGTTTGCTATTTGCACCCAAACCCTACCAACTCTCCTCTGGACTGTAAAAACAAACAGTACAAAATCCTCTGGTAGACCACATTTCTGTGTGGACGGACTCTATCTTAGACCTTTCGGTCCACCAACATTGAGTCTCTGAACTGCATCCATAGTCTTGTGACATTAGGACTTGGCTGCGGATTGTCCCTATTCATAACCTTCTTACCCTACCCACGAGTTTCCCCTTGGTGCCACTGGACTGATCTTTCGATTCCAAGGCGGTAGTTATGACCTAGCAGGAGTTTCCCGCAATTTGATGGTGTTGCCCTAGTCTGTATCTCGCTATACAGACCATGTTTTTGGACTAGCACTTCTTTTTTTGAAGTACTCTTAGCAGCCAATCATTTTATAGAATCAATGACACGATTAGTATCATCAATTGCTATAAGATAAACCACCCATGCCAGACATGATGCGGAGAACGTTGTAGTTCGTCGCATAGACGTAGACGGAGGACGTCGTGACCGTGCCGACCGCGTTGTTGGAGACCGTGAGGAGCAGGGTCGTGTTATCAATGCGGGACAGGTTGCACGTGCCGCTGGGCTGGTGCTGCTCCGGCTGGAGGGCGAAGGAGTAGACGTTGATGCCGACGGCGGGGATGTTCGTGTGGTGCTGGTAGGGCTGGACCTCGTTGAAGTAGCGTCCCTCGCGCACCTGGAACCGGTCGTGACCGTTGAGCTGGAGGAGCGCCGTAACGACGGGGTTCTTGCCCGCCATGCCCTCAACGCGCGTGACGGAGTAGCCAGACTCCAGGACTGAGCGGTCCCACCAGTCGGAGAAGTTGAACGGCTGCTGACCCTTCCACGGGTTGATCGTGGCGTCGGCGCAGTCCGTGTAGGAGTCGCGCTGGACAACCCAGATGAGCTCCTTGCAGGGGTGGTTGAAGTTCAGCTTCAGCTTGTTGGAGCTGGACGTGATGGACTCCTGACCCGTGAACTGGAGAACGTCGATCAGGTACTCGTGGGAGACCTGAGCGAACTTGCGGCGCTCATCCGTGTCGAGGTAGATGTAGTCGACGTAGAGGGACGCGGCGACGAGGTTGGCGTTGTTGACACGGTCGCGGATCGTGTGCGTGTTGGAGAGCTGGGGCGTCGTCTCCCAGCAGAGGTTCTTCAGGTCGTTGAAGATGAGGTTGATGCGGACCTCGTGGTACTGGAGGGCGATGAGCGGGAGCGCCAGACCAGGGTTGCGGCAGAACCAGAACTGAAGAGGGATGTACAGCGTGTACTCCGGGGCGCACTTGCCGACCTCGTTGGACGTGTTGGGCTCGCCCGCGGCGCAGTCATCGTCGCAGTCCTCGCCACCCTGCGTGATGAGGTTCGTCAGCTGCGGGACGTTGCCAACCATCTTGGCGTAACCAGCCTGCTTGCCCGCCTCCTGCGTGAGCTCATTCCAGATGTGCAGCCACTGTCCGTAGTGCTTGTCGATGCGCTGCCCGCCGATCTGGAGCTCGACCTCCTTGACGAGGTTGTGACCGACCCAGTTGAGCCAGCGGAACTGGGCGCCAGAGCCGTCCGTGGAGGAGAGCGTGACCTTGGGGAGCGTCGCCTGGAGGTACATGCGGTAGATCAAGTCGCCGTTGCGCTGGATCGTGCACGTGACCGTCTTGCCGAAGCCAGGAGACCCGTTGAAGGGGTTCTCAATCGCCTCCATGGCGAAGTTCGTGTGACGGCGGTAAACCACCTTGAAGAACGTAATCTGCGGATTACCCGTTAGGTAAACATCCTGAGCGCCATAGGCTACGAGCTGCATAAGACCACCACCTGTCATTTTGTTCTATACCCTTCTCTTAGAAAAAAATTTGGCGGCGAGGCGGAAAAAGTGAAATTTTAAAAACGGTCAACCGGGAGCTTCTCTTTTTCTACGTAGAAAGAGGCAAACCTAAACCCTCAAAAAGACTCCTTATACAGATGAATAGCCAAGATCCCTTCTTCAAGATCCGCCCCACAAAGCGGAGCAACCCTGAAGCTAGAACTACACTTGATAGCATCCATAGAAGCCACCTAGAAAAACTGATTGATGAAAATAGATCTATTGAATCTATACGTTCAGATCTACAAGAACTTGCCAGACAGCATGATACTAGCACGAATGATATTGAAAAAGTAAAATATGAGCGTGAAATGAGAGATATTCAAGAGAAACTCAAGGAGCTTACAGGTGAAAAGAATGTCTTTGAATATTTTTTGGAGACTGGTCCTATCTTGTACGAATATTACGATATTCAAGATAAGATTAATCGCGGCATTGAAGTGAAGCAGATGAAACAAGGTAAATCCCAACCTGGAAGTATCTGGGCTGCTCTCGAAAATGCTGCAGAAAAAACGGAAACAGAACAAGGCGTTGTCAGCAAGAGTGGCTCAGAAACCTTGAAACGTAGCACCTTGCTCAACAAGTACTTGCAGAAGATTGACCCTGAACACGCGAAGGAAACTGCTGTTCTGAATCAACTCCAAGATACCTATGGAAAATGTGATGAGTGTAATTGTGAAATGATTTTTAGTACAAATGAGGCTGTGTTTTCCTGCCCTGAGTGTGGTTTTCAAGAATTTATTCTTATTGACTCAGATAAGCCCTCTTACAAGGATCCGCCGCGCGAAATTTCGTACTATGCTTACAAGCGTATTAATCACTTTAACGAGTGGTTAGCACAATTTCAAGCCAAGGAAAGCACTGAGATTCCGAAGGAGGTCTATGATTCCATTATTGCGGAACTTAAGAAGGAGCGCATTAATGACTTATCGTCACTAAATCGGTCAAAGATTCGTGAGATTCTAAAAAAGCTAAAGATGAACAAGTATTATGAGCATACGCCGCATATCACAAATCGGCTGAATGGGCAGAATGCTCCTGTAATGACTCGTGAGACAGAGGAGAAGCTGCGTCATATGTTTATTGAGATTCAGCCCTCGTTCCAGAAGCATTGCCCCAAGGACCGCAGCAACTTTTTATCGTATTCTTATGTCTTATATAAGTTTTGCGAACTGTTGGATCTCGATGAGTACCTTCATTGTTTTCCTTTGCTCAAGAATAAGGACAAATTGTATGCACAGGACAAGATTTGGCAAAATATCTGTATTGATTTGAAGTGGCAGTTTATTCGGTCGATCTAGAGCCACTCACTTATATCGGTCGTTGTTTTCAACTTTCGCATTTCCTCTCTTGTAAACCAACCGAACCCAAGGTGTTCGTCCTCCTTGAGTTTGGGTGGATCAGCGCGCATCACAGTGCCCGTCCAATATGTAGATTTCCCGTATATGCGCGGTTCAGTATTATCTATCACGTATTGTTCATGTTCAAGATAACCGGACTCTTCTTTGACTTCGCGCTGGGCTGTCTCCAGCAAATCCACGTCAAAAGGTTCCACGTGTCCCTTTGTAAAACTCCAACGAAATGAAAACTTATTCTGAACCAAGAGGTATCTGTCCTTATAATTCAGAATAATACCAGCTCTTTCTGTCTCCTGCGATGAAACTGAGATTGAGCCAATGAGCAAGAGGATTGTCGTCAGAAAATTCATTTCGCTCTACTGTAATGTTTTTTATTTCTTAGGCGCCGCCTGGTTTTACGTTGACGCCTCGTGCGCCCCCCGCCCATTCTTGATTTTTGGGCGTCCAAAGCCATTATAAAATTTATCATTATATCTCTTTTCTTCTTCGCTAGATCGGCTGCCGTTTCTCCATTGCCATCTCTGAGTGTAAGATTTACACCCGCATCTAAAAGAGCAACGGCAGTATCAGATTGTCCCGCCTTACAAGCCCAATGAAGTGGCGTCGCAAGTGGTTCCCAGGGATCTGTTTCCAGAGTTAGTGCATCTTTTTCTGCACCTACATCGAGAAGAAGTTTGAGCGTACCCACGAGTCCTTGAGATGCAGCCCAATGTAGGGGAGTTGAGCCTCTGGTATTTCGCATATTGACATCGGCACCCTTACGAATATAAGAAACTGACAGTATTCTATTCTTGTTAGCGAGTGCCACGATAAGTGGTGTGTTTCCATCCATTGAACGTTTATTTATATCAACGCCAGGAATACTCAATAAACTGAGTAATATTTCGTCAGGGACAAAGAGTAAAAGAGCAAATGAACAGAGAACATTTGTGATAGATTCTGCAATATCGACTTCCCAGGGTCTCGGAACAAGTGGGGCTGTATTTAATTCACGTATAGCATCGAGCGGCGCCACCGAACTTTGTATAAATCCACTGATACGATCAAGGGCGTATGTATTAAATTCCTCCACATGTTTAATCTTTCGTAGACCACTCTTTCTGGCGGCATGTTGTGCAGGACTCATGAATGCCGCTGTACCAGCAATAAATCCTTCCTCGCCAATAGCCCGTGTTAACCCCAAGTCAAGTAAATGAACAGAGACAATTATATTTTGGTGCATGCGAACAAAAATATTATGCGGTTTCAAATCTAAGTGAAGGATTCCCAGCTGTTTATGAAAAAACTGATGAACATAAAAATCGAGAGATTGCTCAATAAAATTACCCTCCTCAGGGGTAAGAAATCTCTCTTTTAAAATGTTATGAAGATTTTCACCCGAGAACAATTCTTCTATAATGTAGCCTGTATCGCCGCGAATCATTGATCCAAAATAGTAGGGGGTCAGAGGGGTTAGGGAATACAGTGGGTGCGAACTGATGATTTCAAGATATTTCACTTCAGTGCCGAATGACCATTTTGTAAACGGATCTTCATGAAATTCAATATCTTTACGAAGATATGTTCTTCCTCCATAAACAACTTTAAAGGTCTCGCCAAATCCGCCGCTACCAACTCTGCGCAGTTCTGAGGTAGGAATATCGACGATGGCGGTAATTTCCGAGGCTGTCAAGCGCGGTGGCAGAGCTTCAGGAACAGGTAGAAGGGCAGGTATTACCCTATTTTCTTTCACCGAGAGTCTCAAAGGTGGGGGAGCTACTGGAGACTGAATGCCTCCTAGCGGAAAAGCTTTCGTAATCGCTTTTCTTACAGCAAGCGGAACGTCACGACGAGCAAGTTCTGTCCATCTGATAGCATTATTTCCACGCAGGCGTTTTAACATATCCGCAATTACATTCTCGGTCGCAACGGAGGCAGCAGCGAGTGCATCCGCTATCAGTGCCTCACGTTCAAACTGATCCTCGGGTAGACGATCAAAAGTTAAAATTGCAGCACGAACTGCCTTTGAAACTTCGTCATTTAAGAATCCGAGAAGATGATGTGCAATCTCTGCGCTCACTTTTTCTGCTTTATTTACAAGAATGACTCTTGTATTTTCAGCTGACGCCATTTACTTGTAGATGATAATTAAAAGCGCATTGGGAATAAGGGTCCAGGATCACCTCCTGTCATTTCTGTGATCTCGCGTCTCACGGTCCTTGGGTACATAAATCTGTAATAAAAATAATCCTCTTCCGTCGGTACATGTGTCGATGCCAGTTGTACCATCGTACCAGGACTCGTGAAGCCCTCCTTTATAAGAAGAGATGCACCAAGGATAAGGGCAAGTGCAACAAGAACATAGGTAAATGTGAGCATTTGATTGTATCTACAAGTTACAATCAAAATGCGTTTGATACTAGGTGTTTACAAGCCCCGAGGGAATCCTACGAGATTTGCACCAATACCGAAGCCCGCGCCCTGGCGCGCCGTCACGCCGATGGACGGGGAGACCAGGTCAAGAACCGCGAAAACCGCGGCGGCAACGAGCGCCAGCGTGGCGATCTCGTCAACCGGCAGCGTCTTCCGGGGGATAAAAAGCGCGGCGCCCGCTACAACGAGACCCTCAATCAGGTATTTGATCGCACGGTTGATAACTTCTGCAACGTCCATATTTAGTCTATATTCAGTAAAAAGAAAATTTAATGCGGAATCTAAAGATAAAGGATTTACAACTGTAAAGAAGAATGGCAGCTGAGCGTGAAGATTTCTTAACTGAGGATCCGGAGATTCCGAGCCAGCGCTGGGCTCTTCTGAGTTTCCTGAGTCCTGAGAAAGTATTAAGCCGGAAGGATACATTTTTTTTCACAGTTTTTCTAAAGCAGTATGAATTCCAGATGCGCACACAGAGTCTGGAGAAGTTCCTCGTCGGCAATATCAAGAAGTTCAATGATGAGCTCGAGAAGCAGGCGATTACTCTTGAGAAGGCTGATCTGAGTGGTGCGGCTGTTCTCTGCCGTGGGGCGCAGATGCGCGTTGATGGTACACTCAAGGATCTCCAGGACTTTGTCAAGGAGAATCAGAAAGATCTCATCCAGTCCAAGCTGAACGACGAGTATGATGATTTCCTTTTTAAGAACAAGACCAAGCTCGAGGACGAGTTCTATGCCCAAAATAACTTTCAGACTACGGTACGTGGTCTCAAGATCCGCGGCGCCTATAGTGATAAGAAGGAGGCTGAGATGCGCGCGAAGAAGTTGCAGCGCACAGATCCTGTCCACAATATCTATGTGGCTGAGGTGGGTAAGTGGCTCCCGTGGGATCCCAGCCCTCACGAGGTTACTGAGCAGGAGTATGCCGAGGATCAGCTGAATACTCTTATGAAGAAGTACAAGGAGAACGAGGAGGCGCGCGAGGCGTTCCAAAAGGAGCAGCGCGAGTCCCGCCGCCCCGAAAAGAAGCAGGTCTTCTCCGATGATGGTGTGCCCGAGAACGTCGGTGTAACGATGAAGGTCGATAATTCGATAACGGGTGCAGCAAAGGAGGATGCGGTACCTTCTCTTGGAACGGGCACGTCCGCCTTCGCGGGAATGTTCTCCTCATCCGGTCCTGCTGATCTCGCCATTGAGAGAAAGCTCCAGACGCAGAACAAGGAATAAATATATAAATATCTCAAATGATTTTTAATCATGTAGTACATGTTTAAAAAAGATTAGAATCGCACAGCCGCTACTGAACAAAGATAGGAATACACTTGTTTTGCTGGCAGAACTGACCCTCAGGGCAGCTCACACCCGCGCAATCCAGGTCACGGAATCCCTCATACGGAAAGACAGCCGGAAAGAGCGTCTTTAAGAGAGGAACGATAATTAAAACAGCCAGGAGCACAATGACCAACATTACTAAACCATAAGGACGAACCATTCTATACAGACTCAAGGAAAAACAGGCAAACCAGTGTCTCTCGGAAGAAGAACTGTGCGATTCTCTTCGCAATAACCATTAAAGCATTTTTCCGCGGGCTGATTGCGGCACGATGGCATATCAACACCACACCGCTCGCCCACAAAAGCCTCATTGATTCTGAAAATACGATCGCAGCCGATGAGGACGCACGCAATCAATAATATAATAAGACTTTGTATAATCACTTTCTGCATCTATCTACTGCTGTCCGGGAAATTTCTTCACGCTGATAGCAGGTCCCTTCAATTTGCGTGCGGCATTCGGATCATACTCATTAATGCCCTCCTCGTCCTTCTCCTTGAAGTGCGCAGCCGAGTGCGCCCAGAACTCAGGGGCACCAATGCGGAAATCTGAGTGCATCTCAGCCTTGTACCAGAAAATACAATCCTCCATCTTATTGCTCTGGCTGGTGTTGTCAATAACAAGGCACTCATAATTCTGTGTGCACTGGTCCATAATCTGACAGAAGAACTCAAACGAGGGAAATGCGGAGCCATAGTTGTCAAAAATACGCTTTCTGTTGGTAAAATATGGTTCGCGCAAAATAAAGACATAGTCGACGTTGGTACGAAGAGCTGGCTGGATGCCGAGCGGATACTGCATCGTAATGAGGAAAAACACCTTGAGCCAACGACCGTTCATGAAAAGATAACGAATATTCTTATCGTGCGTCCAACTGTCGTCGTACATACAGTCGTCCAAAATCATAAAAGATCTGGGATCGATACGTGATGTCATCTGACCCTGTTGTTGTTCCTTCATGATTCGCGCCATCATCATCTTTTGTCTCTTTACGAAATTTGATAAGATAATGGGGCTATACTCACCATGAATGAACAGCGGCGGAATCATTTTACCGTAGAAAGAGTTTGACTCTTCCGTACCACTGATAACTGTTCCAAGAGGCATATTCTGGTGATTGTAGAGCAGATCACGTACTAGAGTTGACTTACCTGTGCGGCGGCGACCGATGAAAATGGCAACAGCGTCCTGGGGAATCTTCTTCATATCGAACTTCCGTAAGGAGACATTCATAGATGCTGAGGCAGCCATCGTGTTTGTTACCGTATGCGAATAGAAAAAAAGTGCGGCATACACGAGTTTCGCTTTTCACACGATAATCAAGAATAGGGGAATGCTAACTGGTGGAATTCAAATCCCTCATCCCAAGTTTTTCTTAAAAGAAAGACCCCTGAGACTTGATTCATTCAGAGAACTCCACCGCCTCCATCCCGGGCTACTTCATTTATATGATCTCTCCGGATTGCTTCAGGGAAAGGGAGATATTCATATGGATCAGCGCTTCCGAATTCGTAGTGCTTCTGGACTTTCCCGAAGTGGAGCCATGAATCTGACCGTAGAGAAAAATGGAAAAGAGTCTGGAGTGGAAATTCACGATATTTCTGGATTTATGAAAGTGACTCACCTTTTGGATCCGATTTCGTGGCTGAGAGGAAGATATGGAGTGGAGGATGTGAGTGGCGCCATCTCTTTTTTCAAGGAAGTGCCAAATGAGAAAATCAGAAACAAGTTGAACAATCACATGAACCAGGCATACGTAGAAGCGGTGGCTTCTTACTGCCTCTCCAAGTTACGTGAAGGTGATATTAGCCCGCATTTTCACTATTTTTACGGAGCCTTTCGGGGAATTTCAGACACATATTCTTACAATATTTCGGATGTCTTTGCAAGTTATCGCCATTGCCGCTGGTTTTGGAATCACCAACTATCTGGCATTTTTGAATTGAGTGTTGACAACGAGGAATCCTTGGAACAGGAGGTCCTCGAAGCTATTTTTGAACCACCCTCCACTCTTCATTCAGAAACTGATTCATCTTCAGATGATGAAACGGAAGAGTTAGAGAGTCTCGATGAAGCTGGTGGCGCCGCCGCCGTAGAACTGGAATCTCTGAGTACAACCTCAATGGAGAATGTCTCATATAAAGAAAATAAGGATCCCACGGATGACGATGACGATGAAAGTTCGGAAGAGGATAACGAAGAAACCGATGACGAGGACGAGGATAACTCAGATAATGAGTCCCTCAATGTTCTCGCAAAAATCCATGATTTTCCTGTCATGCTTCTATTTACAGAGTCCAGCGAAGGAACAATGGATAGCCTAGTCGATAATTTCGACGAAGTCGGTGCCAAGCCCGGGACCAAGAAATGGGACGAAATCTGGCTCTCGTGGCTTTTTCAAATCATCTCTGCACTCTGTGTTGTTCAAGCCATGTTCGGTTTCTCACACAATGATTTACATACCAATAACATTGTATGGGTAAAGACTGATATCAAGTTTCTCGTCTACCGTGCTCGCGATGGAACCACATGGAAAGTGCCAACACACGGTAAGATATTCCGCATAATCGATTTTGGTCGTGCCATTTTCTGGATTAATAAGAAACTCTTCTGCAGCGACGATTTCAGCGAAGGAAATGATGCCGCTGACCAGTACAATTTCGGACCCTTAAAGACAGACGACTTCAGTCCCGAGATACACCCCAACCCGTCCTTTGACTTATGTAGATTGGCTGTGAGTCTCTTTGAGGGTTTATTCCCGGTTGAACCGCTGATTAAGAAGGGAGCAATGATCTTGAGCGCAGAGCCTGGTCTCAAGGTCAAGGAAACGGAGTCCGATTTGTACAATTTGCTGTGGTCCTGGATGATTGATGAAGATGGGCGCAATGTAATGATGGAGCCGAATGGTAAGGAGAGATATCCTGACTTTGATTTGTATAAGGTAATCGCGGCGAAGGTGCACGAGGCGATTCCTTCTGACCAGATTACTCGCCCCATTTTTGATCGTTTCCGTGTATCCAAGTCTAGCGTGGGCAAGGCGAAGGTGTACAATCTGTTTTGCTAAAACAAATCGCTATTTGAAACTGCTGTCTTCTTTTCAATTTCTTTCAGAACAGCGCCCCAGAGAGAATCAGGTTCATAGTCGGCGGTTTCAAAGGGGAGTTTCCTCTTTCTCAGGATCGCGCGGAACCAATGAATTGCATACACATCTGCAGGAACTAGATCCGACTTACAAAATGCCTTCTGACCATATTTGGCTGGAAAACATTTTTGCTCTTCTTCAAAGGCTTCCTTGACATCCCACCAATTCAATGGGAGAAACGCCTTCGCAGGAAGAACATATTTTTCAAGATTGAGTTCCACCAGAGCTTTTCTGTACAAATTCATAAAGTCGAAGGGACTTTTCAGAGTCGTGGTATCGGGAACATGGTCCAACATCCAGGTGGTCAGTTCCGAACCAGGACCGGGCACTTGTACATAACCGATATCAGGGATTTCAGGCGTTTTTTGCTTGTAGGCGCCCTTTTGAATTGTACGTTCACTGCTGAAGGCGTACTTTGCTGCGAGCACCTTTTTCGGAATCGGCTTAATAAGTGTCATATCAAGATCAATCCAGCTGCCGCCTTTTTTGTGAAGCATTGTGAACCGAAAGAGATCGCTGAAGGGAAGAAATTCATACGCCTTATTTCGCCCTTCGAACTTGAACTGCTTGGCGCGATCTAAGATTGTATTACCATCGACAACTTTGATTCCATAGCGAATGGATGGAGGAATCTGTTTCTTGATCTCTTCAATCGGATTATAGGTATACAAGATCACAGGATGCCCGTGGGCGATAAAAGACGCCAATGAGAGTTTCTCAAGGGGACCCAGAGGTGGTCCAGTCCAGAGAACTTGTAGTTCAGCATTGGTAAGTTTTTTGTGTTTTCTTGTTTGCCTGGGGGGCATCTCTAGTGTAGACCTAGAACTTCGGGACACCTACCTGTAATTCAGGCTCCGCTGCGCCTCCTGTAAAAGTCGGTACAGTAAATGACGGCATTCCATTGACAATGTCAGTAACCGATTCGGGGCTGAACTGGAAAATCAGCGAGGTAAAGATGCTGCCGATTAAGAAATCACGAACAACGCCCTTCGCCTTTGGCAGTTCCTTTTCACGCATATATTCAGCAATACTCCCTAAAATCGCTATAAAAACACCACCGAGCGCTATTGCTATCCAAAATTGTGGGTTCATCCGGGAACAATCTCTGCGAGCAAGAGGGAAAAAAGATTTAAAGGAACTACGCCAGATTCTCAAAGTCGTCCATGGGCATATCCTCCTGGGCAGGCTTTTCGAGATCCTCAAAATCATCCATTGCGCCAGCTGGCTCTAGAATGTCAATGGCTGACACGGAAGCTAGCTCTGATTCTTCCTTGTATTCCGTCATCTTAATCGCATTTCTCTCAGGATTTTCCGAATCAAACACAGTGTCGTGATCGGTAAATTTTACACTTTGTTCGGTATCAACGACAATGACTTGCGGTGCAGCAGCTTCAGGTTCAGACTCTGTCATCGTGGAAACAAGAGGCTCAGGCGTTGTAATGGCGCCTGAGAGATCTTCAAGTTGAACGGGGGGCTCCTGCTTTTCAACCACCAATCCACTCGTCTCTTCGGCGGGTATCGCAGTTACCGTCTCTACCTCAGCCTCAGCCTCAGGCTCCTCTCCCTTCTCCTTTTCTTCCTTTTCGTCCTTGTCATCGCCATCATCCGTCAAATACTCCTTCAAAATGTTCTTCACAGGCAACATTCCACGGATTGACTGCAAGATTGCCTGGTGAATGAGTTGTTCAACCTGCCGTAGATTCTTCTGACGATCTACCGAAGTTGCCTGTTCAGAAAACAGGTAGGCATTTGACCACAGGCTGCGCGCACACTCCGACAGCGTCCTATGTAAGAAATGATCCACCTTGGGGATAGTGATCTGGAGTTTCTTGTTCTTGCTATTGATACGAATGGCAGACAAAACCTTCGTGTGCGCAACAAAAACAGCCGTTAAGAGTTCCTCCAGATAATCGCACTTGGTATTTGTCTGAATCGCCTCCGTTTCTCTCAAAACCTTGTCAGTATTCCACTCGGGAATATCCTTCAACAAATTCTGAAATGTCCAGAGAACTCTCTTAAGATCCTTCTCCTTCTCCTTGGCTTCTTCAAGCAAACTCAGAAAGTAAGTAAGAAGCGCAGGAATCAAGAATACACAGAATTGCTGCGTATATTCGCTTTTTGCTGTACTATATACATCAATTCCTTCCTGGATATCCATATCTGTCTGATGAAAAAGGCTTTCTTATATTGTCCTTTCTGAACGCAATAAACAAACGAGCCACGCAACCTGCGTCCACAGAGAATACCCTGCCAAAGAACGCCGTAGACTTTCTCTTACCGCCTGATGTTTCGGATACAATTGGACCAGTCGCTTCATGTAGATCATGGGATCGCCACCTGCACGCTTATACTCATCAACCGCCTCTAGCGACAGAACATCTGCTGGCAAATCAACAGGTTGCCAAAGACCTAGTTCCCGCGCCTTTCCTTCAATCATGGTCCGCCTGAACGAAGACTCATTGGGAAGCGTCTTAATAACACAGCGTGATAGAATAGGCGACGAGAGCTTCCAGATATCGCGCACTTCTAAGACACATTGTACATCCTGTGATCGCGTATCAAGAATACGACGAAGAAATGCCTGGGATTCCTGAGTTAAATCGTCGGCACCCTCGATCCAAATGCACGTTTTTTCCTGTGATCTGACCTGACTGTGTAGGATTTCGCGTCCCTCGCGCAGGCTGCGATCATTGCGGACATTCCAGCGAAAGAGACGCCAGCTGCGTTGTTTTGCTTCTTGTTGTATCCACTGTGTTTTACCTGTACCAGGAGGTCCATGTAAAATCCAGGCTGGGCGGATCTGTGTAGCCATTGTTTAGTTTATAGCTCAGAGTCTTTAACCATCTAATTGGCTAAACCGAGTGCCTGTAAGTCGAGCTCGGCGTTCTTGCGCAGAGACTGGTTGAGAGGATTGTCCTCAACTGACGCCACGAACGCCCGATCATTACGCGTGCTTGCAACATCCAGTTTGAGAGGAACGCGGTACTTGACGCGCCCAAGGTCACCTGCGCCAGGCGGCAAACCAACCAAGTCTTGGGCAGCCAAGGCTCTGTCATTGATGATGTCCGCATCCAATTTCTTGTATGTAACACCATTCTTCTCGCCCGTGAAAATCCCAACGTTGCCGTTGCCCGCGATCGGCTTGCGTCCCTTCGCGATCTGTTCCTTGTTCGGGTTCGTGCGCATGTTGTAGGCGGCGTCGTGGCTCGTAAAGTCCTTATTCACAGAGTTGCCACCGCCGAAATACTCGGACTTCGCCGACAGCTGTGACTTCTGCGTCGGCTTGGCAATGTCATCGGGATCATAGACCTTCAGCTTCATGGGTGCATCCGCAGAGCCAGCGGCACCCATATAGCCCCACTCAATCGTGGTCTCCTTCACTGTCGTGCGCGCGACGTCGCTGGGGTCCCAGACCGTGATTGACGGGGCACCGTTTGCATACCCCGTCGCTGTTCCAGACTGGCGGATGTTACCCACCGTCTCTCCGCGGCGGGTAGGGCGAGCGTCGTCCTCGTAGTGGACCGCCACCTGACCCGTATCAGCAGGTGATAAGTTCAAGCCCATGGTTCTCTCCGACGTCGATGAGCGCTCGTTGGGGCGCATCTCAATGGACGACTTACCATAGTCGGCTTCAGCGGCATCAGGGTTATTTGTGTAATACTCATTCATATTCGCGTTACGGAACCCTGCGCCCCCATACTGCTGCGCCATCGGGGTTCTATAGGCACCCGTGACGTACGACTCATTATAGTCCTGTGCCTGTGCCGGTCCAATGAACTCCGACGTCGTCTCGGGACGCGTTACGTGCTTCATGGTCTGGATGGGGCGCGACGTCTCTCTCTGCGACTCTTCAGAGAAGGCACCAATGAAACGCTCACCTGAATCATCAATGTAGAACGTGTCAGGGCGATACTTTCTGATTTCACCCGGGTTTTCAGGGCTCGACGTAATGAAGCGCTGCCCAGGTACCACGGGTGTCTTATAGGTCAGCTTAGGATTATCAGCTACGCGCAACTTGTCCGTGGTCGGCATCGCCTTTCTCATGATTTCATTCACCTCTATTTGCTGAAAACCGCCCTTTCCTGTGACACCATACTCTTCACCAAGGGCAGAACCAACACGAGTCGGCTCAAAAGGGCGCTCGCCCGCGCGATTTCTCGGTGAATTGATGCGGTCCTTGAGGAAATCCGCGCTCGCCTCCAGACCATAGGGATTTCCGAAGGGCGTCTGCGCCGTGTTGAACATGGTTTCAACCTCCTTTTTCTTGATTTGGTCAATGCCCGATCCGGTAAAACTATCGAGCAAGGAGCTGTTTGTGTTGGCAGCAACATTCTGCTTGACGCGTCCTCCGAAAAAAGGCACCATGTTGTTATGCTTGAATTCACTGGAAGGCATGCGCTGTCCCGTAAGTGGGCTCACAACAAAATCGGCACCGCCGTCATAAAACGGCTCCTGTTCAATACCAGGCGGATTTGCGGCAACCGTCGCGCGCACAGCCTCGAGGCTTTCAGGGGCAGGTGATATATCATTGAAATTCACTCTGGGAGCAACGGGAGGTTTCTCTGTCGCATAGCCAAAAGCATTTCCATGCGGACCAGGGACCGGCTCACTCGGGTAGACCTGTCCACTCGGCAGTTTGTACATCTGGTCAAGATCAGGAGCAAAGCCACGCGCCGCGCCGCCCGTCGGGCGATTATTTGTAAATCCTTCATTTACTTTCGGTTGTGTCGCCCCTGGTATATGTGCCACGGGGGAGCCATCCTTTTTTGAGGGTTCACTTAGTTTGGCAACTCCATAGCCAATACCTATGAGACCAAGCAGAGCAGCGACTTCCATACTACCGTGAAGATTGATTTTTAAAAAAATCAATCTGAGCGGGGTTCCTTAGAAACTATCTAATGTGTTTTGCAGCGCTCCTTATCCAAATCACGGGACGGAATGAAGAAGTCAAACGGCGTCTCATAGGAGACCTGCGGCTGATGGGGAAGCGGCACCCAGCGATTCCAGCCCGTCGTCCGTAGTGTACACGGAGGGTTCACGAGTTTCTGGAATGACATAGGAAAGCTCTCATCTGGCGGCGATTCATAGAACGTCTGATTCATCTTGTTCTTCTCAGGATTGTACAAATCACCATCGCACTTGATGCGGCTGCCGAAACGATTAATGTTCTTCAAATCGCTTTCAACGTCCGTCCGCCACTGTCCTGATACCCAGCTGGCGCCACTCCCTTGAATTCTCGTTGTTACATCTACCGGGAAGGATGTAGGACAATTTATATTTGGAGGCGTTAAATAATAGCGAGCAGCATAGCTCGTGATACGCATATCATCGGCGTGATGAAAATCATCCCAGCGAGGGCGTGTAAGATTTGTTTGTTTAATCTGGACCGTAGTCATGCTTCTACTAGATCTAATATTTATGCGGCTGGGCACATGATTCCCGCTGTAAAGGGAGCGGCGCAGACACGGCAGGATACGCCCAGGGTTGAATTGTAGGTAGATGTTTCGGCTCAACCTTAATCACTACATGATTTTTCGGGTTCTTGCGCTCAATTACCTGTCCCTGGAGCAACCGAGGTCCCACGGGAGGCTGATGTTGTCTTTGGGGGGACCACGTGTTAGGGCGCGTGATACCGAACAAGTCGGACTCCACGTCTACCATGTTTCCACTTGGCAAGGATACCTCATTTCCACCATAGAGACCGAGGATTACACGAGCAGGATTTGGTGACACATAGGCAAAGGGGGTTTGGTTATAGCGTTGAGGATTTTCCTCCTTTTCAAAGGGATGCTGTAAGACAGCGCCGTAATCAACCATTCTAATGGCTACTTACGAAAATTATGTACAGATATCTTAGCAATTTACATCGCGAAGGTAGGCTCTTGACGGAATGCCGCCGCGGATCCAGCCATTGGCAGCGACTTCGGGTACTAAGTGCGAGGGCTTCTGGATATTGTCCTTGATGCTCTGGATGAGCGGCGTGAACTGACCATCGAAAGTCTCCTCTGAGATTGTACCGCACTCCTTGCCCTGGCGAACCATCTCTGAGTGCATGAGAAGGCTCTCAACGTCGGGGTTACCGCGCCCAGTGCCCATGTAGGGAACCGTAAGGAAGGGGCGCGCCTGTGACCGTACGATACAGCGGTTATTCTTGAACTCGGGCTGGTTTCGTAAGACTGAATCAGCGTCAATCTGCTTATTATTCAATCCGAAACCCTCGCGCGGGTAGATGAGGTGCTGCTCCACGGAGAGAGGATTTACCTTCGCCGCGTCGGGAACAAGATTTCTGATGGTGTAGTCACCAGGACCGACAGACTGCTTAAAATATTGATCAATTCCACAGAGATCATCCCTGGAATGTGTAAGACGATTGACTTGCATCTCTGACTATCTACCCTAAATAATGTTTTATAAAAATAGGAATGGCAAAGGAAAAGTTGGCGAATCGTTTTTGCAAATGTATAAAAAGTGTTCGTAGATATGTAAAACTACGACCGGGACAGCGGGGAACCTCCGCTAAAGAGTCAGCTGCGATCGGCATTTGCGTCAAATCGGTGCTCCAAACTCGGGGGCGCACTCTACGCAGTTTCGCGTGTAGAAACGGAAAATTGAAGACACAAAAACTTCGCAGATAAATAGAAATGCCTCGGAATTCAACGTCAACTATGAGGAAGACATCGCACGTTGTTTCTCCTCTTGCACCCCCTATGCCACCTGCATATGTATCTGCCTCAAACAGCCCGACCTTGGCTAGTGTACTTGGTCACAGTGTAGCCTCAGGTGTTGGATCAGGCGTCGGCTTTAGCCTTGGTAGTGCCTTTGCAAGAAATTTGTTCGGACTGGGTGCTAATCCGAGCCCAAGTGCAACTGCGGCTGTAAATGAGTATACGCAATGCCTTGAGGCAAATAAGCTCAATGGAAATATGGCGACCTGCTACCATCTGTCCGACCAGTACAAAGCCTGTATGGTTCGCACAAACTTCAATGACTATGAGTGTAAGAGAGATATGTAGAAAGTAAGTCTATGATATACAAACGGGATATAATCCATTTTGTATATGATTTTTTCTATCTCTAGTTATTCAGCCAAGGCAGCACCGCACCGTCTGTACCAGGGTAGCACGCCTCTCTCCCTCCCTCCTTGCATGTCTTCCCAGGAATCTTATACAACCAGTCCTGGAAGGACCCACGATCATTCGGCACACTTGTGCTGGGCATGGTGATAAATTCACGCTGGCTTTGCGTCTTTCCAAAGACATCCGTGGGATCGCTGGACCACTGAACGCGAAAAAAGGAATCCAGTGAACCCTGTACATCAGGATCACCAATGTACTTGGCAGGAGGCTTCGTGGGATTGTACTTGATCTCATCGATGAGTACATTCATGAACGGATTGCGCGCCGTTGGTACAGTTTCCACTGGCGTCGGTTCTAGACGACCCGTCGGCTCAAATCCCTCATGTACTTTTTTATCTTGTGAAGTCTCTGTTGGCTTTGCACAGGAGGGCAAGGTGTAGAGGGTCCAGATTGCTGGTATAAGATATAAGGTCGCGACCAGAAGACCAAGGGGTAAAACGTAGGGTTGTGAAAGACCAATAGCAAGAACGGATGACACGAGAAAAAAGAAGAGGTAAACAGCGGCAACTTCATTTGTAATATCACTTGCGCAACGGCTATCGAAATTTTCAGTCCATCTACGCAGCCAGGCAGATCCAGCTAAGACACGTGGATTTTCCCAGAAGTAGGGGTCGCATAAGGGTACTTTATCACTCATCCGAGCTTCTCTAACGGGTTTATGGAAATCTTATTTGCCTCCACGCTGCTTCTTCTTCTCTTCCAACTTCTTTCGGAGGCGCGCCTGGACAACAGAGAGACGGTTCTCGCCATCCCGCCCAGCCGCTCTCGCCGCATCTCTGTCTTCGAAGCCAAACATACCACGGAATGTCTCCATAAGCCCAACCATCTCAGGATTCTCTGTAAATTCCTTCATGAGTTCCTCGGCTTCCCTCGCCATATCTTGTGGCCGTAGTTCGCCACGCTGTACCTTCTCTTGTAGACGCTTTGCGATTTTCTTCATGGCATTCTGCATGATTTCGGGTCTCTCGGTGTAAATCTTGCTTAGTAATTCAAAGGCGCGCGTAGGACTGTCACCCGCAGCTGCCATGTCCTCGGGGCTCATTCCAAAATCTTCGGGCTTGAATTCCTTCACGAGCTCCTCAGCCAACTTCGCGAGCTGCCCCTTGAGCAGACGCTCAGGTACCTTGGGCAAGCCACCCGAGGTAAACATTCCCATTATCTTCTCTGAGATTGACTTGAAGTCAACACCATTCAGCTTATCCTTCCAGCCGTTTAACATTTCCTCAGCCCACTTGGCGTCAAAGGCGCCTGATCCAACCTGGCAGCAGAAACAGAGCAAGGTCAAATACTGGTTGATCGCCTTCTGTGTTGTCAATGACATATCTCTCCAAATTGAGTCGGGGATAGTAACACCAGGGAGAACGGTGCCAGGGCACGCCTCGGGATCGCGAGCAGGCTTTCCTGCCGTGGGAAGAACTTCTGCCTTGAATTTGGCGAGTTTTACTTCGTTCCGAAGCAACTTTGCGAATGTTATTTGATCCCCACGCTCGGGAAACGCCTCCTTGAGTTCATCACAAAATTCATCGTATTTTGTGAAAAAAACAGAATCTAAATTGCCTGCCATTTTTATATCTACTGGGTCGCCGTGAAAGTTTACCGCCTACTTTACGCCTTTGCTGCAGCCGCAATGGGTGGCGGCAGTCCCTTCGCCTTTGCACACAGAATACAGAGGACTTTCAGGTACTTCCAAATGGTTGTACGATTCGTATCGGGCATCGTGTCCCAATGTTTCTGGAAAATGACGAGTGCCGAGGACATCTCATTAAACTGACCGTTGATCTTATCCTTTGCATAAGCAACAATAGCATCGTCGTTTTCCTGCTCAATAAACTCATGTGCCTCTCTATATACGTGCTCGTAGAAGAGATCTAAAATAAGTTTGGGATTGATTTTTTTTGCGCCCTGGATTGCCTCCAGACCAAGCTTAATGTCACGCTCCTCAGGGTATGACTCGGTCAACTCCTCAAAGAACCGAATAATTTGTACGCAAAATGCACCAAGGGCAGTGGACATATTTCTAAATTGTATAGTTTGAAACTCGTTTAAACGCACCGCCAGCACTCAAATTTTACATGCGCGGTACATTACCAGGCATACCCTTCTCCCTCTCACGCTTGTAATCCTCCATTTGATTATCGAACTGCTGCTCCTTTCGGCTCTTCTGTTTGACATCAGCCATGGAAGGTGGGGCAGCCTGGGATGGACCTGCCATTCCATTTAAGAAAGAGAAAGCACCGGGTATTGTTGAACCACCATTTCCTTGTGTACTCGTGTCAGCGTCCTGGAAGCTGTAGCCGAAACCACGTGCAAAGGATGAATGTTCCATGGTATTCCAGCCTTCCGGTTCTGCCTCACCCTGAGGAACAGGTGCACTTCTGCTGGAACTTGCACCGGACGATCTCAATTTCATCTCAGACAACCAATTCATTACGTCGCCATCCGTTCTGGGTTGCTGCTCCCCCGAAATCACAATGGTCGGGACCTTCTTCAACCAAGCCGGAAGCGGTCCAGTCCGCTTATCGGAATCCACGCAAAAAAAGCTAAATGAATCCCTCCAAGGCGTTTGCGCAAGTTCCTTCATGAACGCCTTGGACCATTCGCACCGGTTGCTGTAATAACAAATATTAGCTTGCTGTCTCTGGCTCATTGTTTTTTCCTCAGAACCTAGTTATGCTAAAGTTCCGCACTTGCTTTAAAAATTGAGTATAAACCAACTCAACTATAGAATAGACAGAACTGACATGGCAGAAAAGAGTGTATTCAATGAACTAAAAAATGTAGATCCCTTAACGGTTACCTTCCAATTGCAGCCGGCTCACGTAAGCTATGCGAACACGCTTCGTCGGGCTGTTCTTACTGAGGTAGAAACTGTGGGGTTTCGTTCGGACATTAAGGAGGACGGTTCTACGAGCGATGTGACCATTGAAAAAAACACCACGCCTATGACAAATGAGATGCTGGCAGATCGTATCGGACTTCTGCCCATCTGGGTTGAAAATCCTCTTACCTGGGACCCCGAAGACTACATCTTTCGTATTGCTGTTGAGAGTGATAAAGACACTCCCCGCGACGTGGTGGCTGCCGATTTTGAGGTTTTGCAGCGCGATAAAGATGACCCAGGTGTCACCTCACACGTTGGCAATTCTCAGTTCTTTCAGCCCAACTCAATTACCAGGGATACTAGCCTTATTGCGATTCTGAAGGGCAAGCAGCCGAACCAGGCTCCACAGGCGATTGAGCTGACGGCGCGCGCCACCATGGGTACTGGGCGCCAGCATGTACGTTTTAATCCTGTAAGCCAGTGTTCTTACAAGTACACAATTGATAAGGATTCCGAGAAACAGAAGATGGTCTTTGAGAAGTGGCTAACGACGACGAAGAAGGTGGATCCGAAGTCGCTTGAGAAGGAGACAGATCGGCGGGACAAGCTCATGCGGGAGTTCAATACGATGGAAGTCGAGCGCTGCTTCTTAGTCAATGAAAAGAATGAGCCGTACAGCTTTGACTTCACTGTGGAGTCGAAGGGTACTCTGCCGGTTAAGTACATCATTGGACGTGCCCTGGAGAAGATCCAGCAGAAGTGCATGCTGTATGCGTCGGTAGATCGCGGTGATCTCCCTGAAAACATGCGCATTCAGCCCGCTGATGCGCGCATGAAGGGCTTTGATATCACTATTCAGCACGAGGATCACACGCTGGGCAACCTACTTCAGACATGGATGGATGAGAACATGATTGATAAGGAGGAGATTACCTATGTAGGTTACAAGTTGCCTCACCCGCTGCGCGATGAGATGGTCTTTCGCATTGGTGTAGAGGATGGACAGGAAATTACGGCACGTGCCATGTTTGCGAGGGCAGCTCGGGCGTGCGCAACAATGTTTGGCAAGTGGAAGGAGGACTGGGCGGCTGCTTCGAGTGGACTTGGCGCTCCTGTAAAGGCGGCGACCGCGCCAGCAAAGAGCAAGGCAATGAAGCTTGCAGCTGCACCTGCCCCCACTGTTGCCGAGCCCATCCTCACAGCTGCCCCAGCTGCACCCGCAAAGAAGCGTGGTGCTTTCTGGGGAAAACCGCTCCCAGAGTAGAGATGAATCTACGGATATATTGTATAAATCTTAAAAGTCGTACAGATCGCTGGGAACGTTTTTTTCAGCAACCTGGATTCCAAGAACTCATACAAAAATACCCCTGGGAGCGCTTTGATGCGATTGATGGAAAAACCATCGACATTGAGAAGGACACGCGAGTTTCCCTCAGAACACGTCGCAATATTTTGTATAAGACACGTCGTGACCATGAGGATCTTGACTCAGCGGGGGGAGTCGGCTGCTACCTCAGTCACTACACAGTATGGACAAAGATTCTTGCACAGTCTGAGGAATATGGTCTCGTCTTTGAAGATGATGCACTGATACCCGAGGGTTTTGTAGACAAGTTGGAGGCGGCGTTTCTTGAATATAAGGCTCTCGATGATAAGGATCGTCCTGATGTATGGAATTTATCTGTACCCTTCAATCGTACAATGATGGATGCCGTCAACAATACAGTTGCCTTTAATTTTGGTGACTGGAATTATAGTGTAAATGCGCCGAATACTGCGAACATTTATACGAAGAAGGCGACGAAAATCTTGATTGAGAATGCCTTTCCCATCGACGGTCATGTAGATTTCTTCATGTTCCGTTGTGCACAACTTGGATTCATTCGATACGCGCAGTACCAGAAACTGTGGGTGCGGCAAGTCTCCATCAAGAAAAAGGGCGTCGTTGATTCAAATATTCAAGAGACAAAATGCGATGTTTGTAATATTCCTACAGACGCCAATTCGCGTGGATATTTTATTTTGAGCGGACAAAACAAAGTATCCCTTGCGGTTATATTCATTGGATTTGGTGTACTTTATGCCATGAAACGGATTATCTAATCGACCTCCTCAACCGGCGGACCGTTCATTCCAGGCGCATTCCCCTCAGCCTCACCAGGCTTGTACACACGATCGGGCTGCGGTACACCCTCGGGCATCTTATCCGTCGTCGCCGCGTACATCTTCATCATAATCGGGCGGATCTCATCCTCCGCCTTCTTCATCTCGTCCTTGTAGACCTGTGCAGTCTCTTCTGCATGGCTCTCCAACCACGTCAAGTACTTCTGTGCAATGTCCTCACCCTTCTTCGCATCGTCACCCAAGACCGTCTTCGCCTTCTCCTCCCGCAGAGAGTTGCGCGCATTGTACAGATAAGACTCCAACTCATTGCGAGCCTCAATCGTCGCCATACGCGCCTTATCCTCATCGGCAAACTTTTCAGCCTCCTGTACCATCCGCTCAACCTGGTCCTTGGAGAGACGACCCTTATCATTCGTGATCGTGATCTTGTTTGACTTGCCCGTGCTCTTCTCTGAGGCAGATACATTCAGGATTCCGTTCGCATCAAGATCATAGGCGATCTCAATCTGCGGGACTCCACGCGGCATCGGCGGGATACCCTCCAGACGGAAGGTGCCAAGCAGATTGTTGTCCTTCGTGAAATTGCGCTCACCCTCATAGATCTTAATATCAACCGCGGGCTGGTTGTCAGCATACGTGCTAAACGTCTGCGTCTTCTTGGTAGGAATCGTCGTGTTACGCTTAATGAGCGTCGTCATGATTCCACCCGCTGTCTCGATACCCAGGGAAAGCGGCGTCACGTCCAGCAGAAGAAGCTCACTCGTCTTGTCCACTGTGTCACCCTTCGTCAGAATGTGCGCCTGGACGGCGGCACCATAGGCAACAGCCTCATCAGGGTGCACGCTGTCATTCAGCTTCTTACCATTGAAGTAAGATGTGAGAAGATCACGAACCTTCGGGATGCGTGAGGATCCGCCTACCATCACAATCTCATGGACCTGGTCCTTTGACATCTTCGCATCGCGGAGAACCTGCTCGACCGGCGCGAGGCACTTCTGGAAGAGAGAGTCACAGAGGCTCTCAAACTTCGCGCGAGTGAACGGGAGGCTGAAGTCCTTCCCCTCCATCAAGCCGTCCACCTCCACCGTCGACTGTGTAGATGCTGAGAGAGTGCGCTTCGCCTTCTCGCACGCCGTGCGCAGACGACGGAGGGCACGCTGGTTCGTCGTAAGATCAAGCTTCGTCTTCTTCTTAAACTCGGCAACGCAGTAATCTACCATGAGATTGTCGAAATCCTCGCCACCCAAGTGCGTATCACCCGCCGTCGCCTTTACCTCGAAGACACCATCGTCAATGGAAAGAAGGCTGACATCGAACGTGCCACCGCCCAGGTCAAAGATAAGCACATTCTGCTCTCCCTGCCCCTTCTTTCTATCAAGACCATAGGCAATCGCCGCCGCCGTCGGCTCGTTAATGATGCGCAGCACATTCAGACCGGCAATGACACCCGCATCCTTGGTCGCCTGGCGCTGTGAGTCATTAAAGTAGGCAGGAACCGTGATTACCGCGTCACGCACCGTCTCACCAAGGTACGCCTCGGCAGTCTGCTTCATCTTCTGAAGAACCGCCGCGCTGATTTCCTCGGGCTGGAAACGCTTCCGCTCACCCTTGTAATCAACCTCGATCTCAGGCTTCTCCGCCTTTCCTTCCAGCACCTTAAACGCCCAGTGCTTCATATCATTCTGCACCGCCGCGTCGCGGAAACGACGACCCAGAAGGCGCTTCGCATCAAAAACTGTGTTTGTGGGATTTGTCGCTGCCTGCCCCTTGGCTGAGTCACCAACAAGGCGCTCATCCTCAGTATAGGCTACATAGGAAGGGGTCGTACGATTCCCCTGATCGTTAGCGATAATCTCCACACGATCATTCTGCCAGACTCCAACACAACTGTAGGTGGTACCCAGATCAATTCCAATAGCGTAAGGCATCCTATTCTACATGTTGTATGGTGTATGCTTTTAAATTGGCATTAAAAAATTGAAAACGAGTGGTTTGTTTTTATAGCTATGGAGATGCTATCGCAACCGAATCAATATAATACACCTTGTCGTGTTGTATATATTGACGAAAATAATATAAGGAACCCTGCAGGCAATTTCGGTGATTTGCAGCAAGCGTATCTCTTTGTTAAGAGTGTTGCAGGAGATTCGCCTTGGGCTCTTATGCCCTGGAATGAGGTAATTGAAAAATTGCTTGAATATCATATTTGTGATGGTTCTGGTGTAGATGTGTCTACTTGTGATAATTTAGTTTATGCTATTTATTATGAGTGTGATTAAGCGGCAACAATCCGAGGCTCAGTCATCATACGCTTCTGTTCCAGCAGCGTCATCTTATTAACGAGATAAATGGCATCCTTCTGCTTGACCGTGAGTGTCTGCGGCTTCAGATGCTCCAGATAGTGCGCATGGAGACGGAAGACACAGGGGCTGACATTCTTCGGAAGCTCCGTCAACTTTTTCGTGTGCGCCTTGTGGACATCTACATAGCCCGCATAGACAGCGAGAGTGAGTGCACGGAAGCGCTGCTCAAAGTTCCAGAATGTCGTGCGCTCCTCTGGATAGTACTTGAGGTACTCCAGCACCTTACCCTCGGAACGCAGTCGCAGCCAACGATCCAGAGGAAGTGCCTCAGAGCCACGGAGCGAGCGAATAGCGAGATACTTCGAGTTCCGCGTGCGCCAACGATTACCATTTGCATCCTTGAAGGTCAGACCCTGCCAGAAATGACCCATGGTATTCAGCTGCATGGTAACGAATGACTGGTAGTCCGCAACCGTGTTGAATCCATTCATAGGATACTGCGGGATCGCAAGAGCTGCAAGCTCAGGCTCAGCGCAGGAGTCAGAGATATCCTCAATAACCGTGCGACCATCCTTCGTGACATAACCAGCATGCACAAGGTAGACCCGCGGCTTCTCTACACGATTCACTACACGGTGCTCAGGGTGCTGGAGCACGAAACTCGCAAAGTAACTGTGAACATTCTTTACATCCCTAAATGCATATCGCACGGTCAGAGCCAGCTGCGACATAGACACCTTGCTCTCAGCAAGCGCCTCTTCAAACAGCTGTGCAAATGAGCGCTGGCTGTAGAAATTGCCGCCCGCGCCAATCTGTGAGCGCGTCGCCAGAATCGGCTCAGGCTGTGTTACAGTCGTCTCATCGAAAGCGGGCTGGAAGAAATTCATCATCGTGCCGTCAAGAAAGTCCTGCACAAGCGGCAGATCTGAACCAATAGGCGGCTGCTCATCCTCCTTCGCCTTCGTCGGTGAAACGCAGACGGGGAGGTTCGCCTCCGTGTCCCAAATTGTGCTACGCATCCACTGAACAAGTGGGCTCTTCATGTCGGTACTCTTCTTCTCATAGCGAATGACGCGATAGCGACCTGTTCCAACGACCCGAAAGTTTCCTCCCTCCTCCGAGGTCAGAAACGCCTCGAGAGCAGCCCAGGTAGGATACTTCGCGATAAGAGTATTCTGAAAATCAACGGTAAACATTCTAAACTCAAGTATACCTATTTGTACCGGATTCGCGATTCAATTTTTAATGATAAAGGACAGTAGATGGAAAGTGAGGAACAAAAAAACGAAATTCTTGAAGATGAGTTCATTGAACAAGAGCCTCCAGCTGCATCTGCGCCTGTAAATGCTAACCCCGTCCAGGAGGTTCTTGAAGAAGAGGAGGGTATTGAACTCGGCGATACGATCATGATTGAGGGTGGTCGTCTTGACAGAACACGTGGTAGAATTTATTACATGGACGATAGTCTGATACGCATACTCCCGGATGGAGTCTCTGACAGTCTGAAAGACATTCCTCTCATTGATGAAAATCCCGATCCCGAACTTGGAATCGAAGGAATTGTCATTCTCAGAAAAGCACCTCGTCATTCGTTTGTTCACCTTATGGATATTCGTCCCGAGCAGATTGTTACGACATTCTCTGCCACAGGTGAACCTGGACCTAAGTTCACGGTCGTCTCAGTGGATGATGAGAAAGACGCAGTTCTCTTGGTTGATGAAACTGACGCAACTGTGGAACCAATCGATCCTTTCATTGGTATTAAACGCGACATGGGATTTGCAGTTATGCGTGTTAATGAACCGTCGAAACCGGTAAATATTGTTGCGAATGCTGCAAATTCAGCCGAAGCTGAACCAGAGCAGGAGCAGGAGCCACTATTTGAATTCTTGGATGAAGAGATCGAGGTCCCCCAGGTCGTAGAAATCACGGAAATTCCCACCTTTCTCAGAAATTTCCCCGATGCGCAACAAAAAACCGATATGCTCCAGGATCTTCTCAAGTCTCTGGACCCCGCCTCTCAGAAAAATCCTCGCAAAGTTCGCGACGCGAGAATTCTTACTGAGGTCCTTTTTCACCTGCGCAATTCTCTTGTAAACTACACCCGAGCTGGAGACGCTAAGAAAGAACCCAGAGAAACCAGTTTTAAGACGCTGGCTGATCTTCTCAAAAAATCCAAGTTTCCTCTTGCACGCCCCGTTGTACAAACACAGCGGGTTCTGACACTGGATCACAGTGCCGAACATTTTACCAGTCTGGCTAAAAAGCAGAACTCGAGTGATGCCACGGATCTTGCCGACCCCCAGATTCAGATTCGCTATCTGGATGACGTGGTGAAAGCGGAGATAAATTATGTAGAGAATCAGCTCGGAAATCCGACAGACAAGGATCATGCACCTGAGAATCTTGGTGCTGGAGGCGGCGGGCTTCCGCGCTGGTATGTCGGCTGGCAGGGATTCTTCGATGCCTATTTACAGACTCTGCCACCCTCAGGCGACGCCAAAGAAACGGTGACACACGACAACGATGTATTCCGCTCGGAAGTCCCTGTGATTGATGTGAAGGAAAGTCAATTATCGGGTCTCCCTCCTCTCAAGGACGCGGTTGAAGGTAAGATGGCAGAAGCCATTATTGATAAAGATTATCTCGGTAAGGTGTCTTTCAGTGACCTGCGTGCCCTCGGTCCCTCTTATCAGCGCTATGGCGAAAAGGGCATCGTCGGTGTCTCAGAGAACAGTGACGAAATCAATGTTGTCAATTATCTCTTATTTCCCTTGACCTATACTCGAGAATTCGGAAGCACGCGCTCAGGAAAGTTGGCGATGGACATGGCGCAATCTATGACAGTCCCTGAAACCAAGGCTAAAATCATATTTGAACATGGACCGATTGGTGAAGTGCCGACCCCTGGCTCGATCCTCGTCATTAAGCCCGATGGATCCTCTCTCGGTAATGTGTCTGTTGCTGATTGGCTGGATGGGCAGCCTGTATATGGTGCAGGCATGGGTGATATGATTCCTATGCTACGTTCATTTGGACTCACAGAACGTGAGTTCACTGTGGATCAAATGGAAATACTCAATAAGAAGATTACACAATATCGCGCGGCAGTCAAGCAATTCCTCAGTGGCGAACGTGAGATTGCTGCGAAGGTGGCAGCCGACCAAACTGTACAAGTAGACCAACTTCTACAGAAAGATGTGATTCAGCTCTTTTTTGATCGGATCGCGAACGAGGTTGTTCTGAACGATGCGCTTATCCAGTTCGGACAGCGTTTCCCCTTTTACAAGGAAAGTGATATAGCCTGTTTCTCAGCCCTCTACAAGTCTTACCAAGATCTTCTTCTTACTGTGATCGCTGGTCTCCCCGAGCCGATCGTGCGTGAGCGGAATCGTGTGGTGAAGGATCAGTTTTTAGACGCGCTGAAAGCTGCGATTGCCCTCCAGAAAAAGAAGAAGGAGGCGGGTGAGCCTCCGAAGCCGAATCCCTGCCCCCATGTCGCCTCCCTTGATGCTGTCCGAAAAATCCGCGGTGATCGCGCAGCTGAAAAGCAGAAGCTCATGATCAAGATTCTCAATGACTTCCGCGGTGAGAAGAAAGATCATTGGATTTGGTGCATTGCCTGCAATCAACATTTAATCTGCGAACACGAGTTTCTTCTTCTGCAAGAATACTTACATCCCAGAGAAAAAGATGTCATCCACAAGGAAATTCTTCTTGCCTTCAGCGACGGACAATCAGGCGGCAAATATGTATGTAGAAACTGTGGCGAGGGCATTTCAAATGTAGATTATGACACGCATTTGGAATATGACGATGAAGGACGCCCTATGTCGGGTCGTGCCGTCTTAGAGGACAAGGATGCAAAGCGGCAGGAGGAGATTGATCAGATGCTTGGTGATCCTGCCGTCAAGGAAGATGAAGAGGAATTAAACATTGAATCTGAGGACAAGAAACTCATCTATTTTACACTGAAGGAGCTCGCGGATCTAGTTGGTATATTCCCTGACGGCGATTCTTATCATAAGATGATCAATCGTGTACACGCCGAGGTCATGAGTAAGCCGAGCCGAAAGCAGTACGTTGAAATTCAGAAGGCACAAGCAAAGTTACGCAAGGGAACACAGATTGACTATGATGTCTACATCAATCGCTTCATGGTCGGTTGTGCGGCTGCAGTTCTTCTGATTGACGTGCAGACTCATGTACCCGATTACACGCGCCGCTATACACTACAGGGATGCAAAAATCCTGATTTTAAGGGCTATCCCATGGACAAACCCGAAAATAAGACGGGAATTGAATATCTGAGCTGCGCGGTTGCTTCCGTGAGCCGCAACAAGGCGCCCTGGAACTTGACCGGTTTCCAGAGCATTCGGTCCGATGTTGAAAGACAAAAGGGCATTGCGCGTTACATCGAGGCGATTGTCAAGGACCTGGCAACAAAGACAGATGTGCAGAAGGAAATTGTAGACAAGAAACAGTATTTACAGGAGACGTTTGGCGCGGAGGCAGCAGAAGGCAGACCCAGAGATATCATACCCGATGGTTTTACACCAATGCAGCTCGTTGTTCCGAAGGCGGCGGCAGCCTCTGAACCAGTCGTCGCGGCGGCAGCAAATGGTTCGGCGGGCGCTACCGCGTGGATCCTTGAAGGGCATAAGTTGGCACGTGAACACGGTATCCTGGTACCTGGATCGCCCATGATCGAGACAACCTGCTGCTACGATACCTTGACGGCTCCTGGTAAATTCTGGAAGGCACATTCGATGCCTGGGCTCAAGGAGAAGGAGCCACCGAAGGGAACACGGGGTAGCATACTGCGTGTCCCCATGGTACCACGTGAACTTGTTACCTATTACCCGAAGGCTGATGAGTCGGTTATGTACAGATTGTTTATTCGTGTCTGCTTCAAGGGTGATCGCATGGGTCTTCCTCATGAAATGGGCTATAATCTGACCTGCCCGCATTGCGGGTTCGTTTTCCCCGAAGATTCTCGTCTACCTCCTGATGATAAGGAGCAAAAACAGGTGGCTGAGCAGAATGCCCTGCAGCAGCAGGGGATTGTGATTAATAAGGAATCATTCGATGAACTCCTCGATGCGGTGCACAAACGCTACAAGTTTACAGTCGATACAACAAAGAAGCGACCTGTTGTAGGTGTGGACTTTGTAGAATCCTTCCTTGCTATTAAGCCTCTGCCGATCGATGATTTCGCTGAGGTTGTACTCGGTACGGTGGTGGCGCTCAGAGAACTGGAAAAGAAAGATAAAGCCACTGCCACCGAGTATGCCAATGCCTACGGACCCTTATCAAACAAGGTAGTTCTCCTCGAGGCGGTGCTACAGCGTCGGCTCGGTCAGGAGCGGTTTGATCTTCTTCAAAGGATCATGACCATGAATCCGAGACAGCTCGGCGAAACGGTTCGGTCCTATTTTCTCATTCCGTTCCAGCGCATAGTCTCCAATTTAACCTTAGACTCCTTGAAGTCTATACAAAGCTCCTATGAGCTGAGCCCAGAGACGATCAAGGACGCGTCAAGTCTTATTGAGGCACACATCGAAGTCACCAAGAGATTTATTGGTAAGGTGAAACCAAAGACTTTTGCCTTTGCGAAGTTGGTCGAGGCTGTGCAGAAACTCAAGGCTGTTCTTCCTCTTCTCATGCGGTCGCTTCGGGTTAACACGGTGCCAGGTGGAAAGGTGGGATTCCCCTATCTTGTAAAGATTCTGTTGTATGGTGTTTTTGCGGAACTCCTCGATCCGAACCATGTCCCTGACGCCTTTGAGAATGAGGTTATGTCACCAGGCTCAATGCTCGAGTCCGAGTCGCAGGTTGTTCTCCAGTTCTTCGCCGCACTCCTAACGAAGATCCGAACGGAGGGTCTTGACTTCTCTTCCGAACAGATTAAGCAAATGATTGAGGACAACGCTGAACAGGAGAAGACGACTATCATTAAGAAGTTGGATGCCATGAGCCGCGAGAGAAAACAGGTAGAACTTCTGAATAAGAAACTCGGATTAGGTGATTGGGCTGTGGGTGGCACCAAGAAGATCCGCGAGTATGACGCCGATCAGTACATGAAGGAGAAGGAACAGCGTGCTGTTGCCGCGGCAGCAGCAGAGGCAAACAATGCAGTGGACGTTGTGCAAGAAAGAGAGGATGACGCCTAAATGCGCAGAAAATTTACATGCATAGTGTAAGAAGGATGAAAGTTCTACTCCTTTCAGGATTAGTTTATTTAACAGGAATCGCCGTCGTACTCTTTTTACGACCGCGGCTCATGTTTACAGAAAATGGTGTATGGAAAGAATTCGGGATCGGTCGCGATACGAATTCTTACACGTGGTTCCCTTTCTGGCTATTTTGTATTACCTGGGCGTTTTTCTCCTATTTTGCTGTCGTTCTCTTGATGCCTGTACAAATGGATCCAGTCCAAATTGATCCTCCTCCGGCTTTTGTCCGAAACAAGAAGATCAAATATGTTGAGAAAGTCAAACCTGGCTATTATATGTTAAATACGGAGGGAAGTGGAATAGAAGGTGTTCCGAAATATATTTACTTGGGCACGGAGGCACCTGGGCAGGACTGAGCAAATCCTGCACTATAGGTTTGACCATAGATCCCACCCCATAAGATGTAGAAGGCATAACTCAGAACCATTTTCATGGTAGTATCTCCCTCCTGTTTCAATACGTCCGTGGGCTGTTCAGGTAGAACAGCGGCGACAAACGTCCGAAGAACAGGAAGCATCCAGGAAATGAAGCCGAAAATGAGAACAAAGATTGGATTAAAGATGGACGCCAGAGCTATTTGCCCAAAGACAACTGTTCCGCACGAAATATACTGTGTAAGTGAATTCAGAGCCAGTGAGAAAATGTAGGAGAAGAGAGGTATAATTGCGAAAAGAACAACAAAGAAATAGTTCTTGGAGAACTCAGGATACATCATAAAATAAATGGGAAGCACCATGGCGACTGCGAGTCCATGAACAAAACTGAATGTAACACGAACAATTGTATCTACGCTTGCTGCCATCTATAGGAATAGGGGATCTTTCTTGACCGCGAATCGCGAGCTAAGAATCTTAAAAACAGAGAATAACATAGAGAAATGGGAGAACCAGCGGCAAAAGTTGTACAAGTCAATACATCGGCACTGTCTCAACCAGCGCCTGCAGAGGCGCCTGAAGCGGCACCCGAGAAGAAGAAGCGTGTCTTCAAAATTGCGAGTGTGGCAGCGGAAGCTGTTCCAGAAGAAAAAGAAGAAAAGGAACAGGTCAAAGTGAAATCGGCGCGGAAGGTAAAGGTCGTGTCGGAACGTAATCCTGAATTGCATTCACAAAAAGATGAAATTATTGATTTTTACCGAAAGCGTGGAAAGGCAAAAACATTTAAACAATATTCCTACACTCCCGAGGGCAATCTGATTATAACTGCTGAAGAACCACCGCGAACTATCGCGCTTCGTAAATTCCGTGCCCTGACACCCGAGGAACAGCAACAAATTAGTGAAGAGCGCGGTCGAGCCATTGTTGCAGCCGAGGAAGCCTTCGACAAGTCGCGTGAACTTTTGCGTGAAGCCTATGTAAAATATAAGGACGGCGGCAGCGCTGCTGACGTGGTTCGTATAAACAAGGCGGTCAAGGAAGCCGAGGTGGCGAGAAACAAGGCTATGTACCCAGAACGCTACCTCGTTACGAATGAGAATCCTGAAATACGGTCTGTACTTACTGAGCAAAAGTACGAGGCTCGTAAACTCGGTCACCACGTTTTCATCGTAAAATATTCGCCTCTTGCCAAGAAAGATATGTTTGGACACTATGTGAGCGCCGAGGAATCAAAGCAGGACGGCGGTGACTCCACCGAGGCTGAAATTACCATTCTTTCCACTCTCATTGATAGCCCCGAAGATAAGGATCTCGGATATCTACACCCTGCCTATATGAAGGACTTCACCTACGGTGGTCTTACATACGCGTTCCCACTACAGGCGTTCGAAGTAACGCGCTTGAAGGGACTCAAGCAGGATAGTCTGGTCGATGAAATTATGAAAACGCGTTCGTCGCGCACAGTCAAAAACATCGCCGCGCGTAATTCAACGCCTGCACAGAATGCTTATGAACTCTGGACAGCCATTCTAAAAGCTTACTATCAGCAGCACCAAGACCTCGGTAAACAACTGGCGGAGACAGGCGATAATCTCTTTCGCCTAGCCGAGACGTCACCCTCAACCAGTCAGTATCTCAAGGCTCTTTTTACTCTGCGCGCCTCACTGCGTGAGTCTGCACCTTCAGATGTAGATGTAGAAGCCCCTGTAAGTACGGGGGGTGTCATTACAGAAGAACAACAGCGTATGGCGAAGTTGGCTGCCATTTTGCGTGCGAAGAAAAATTGAATATGAATGTATTCGCTGCTTGACTGTAACCATACAAGGCATCATGCTCAAACTCCTTGCATTTATCTTTGCGGGGCTGGCTCTTGCTCAGAACACTGGAGGTGGTCAGGTTCCGAAAACAGCCCCACTTATCTTGACAGTTCACAATTATACTCTTGGATACATGTGGCTGAGGCTACCCCTCTAAATACTGTATTGAACAAGATCAACGAGTCCAGGCTTACCCGTACTGTCCCTATGCAGTAATCGCCATACCTTCCTGAATCGGATACGGCTTGATCGTGCCCTCATTTTTGTCGCAATCCACCTCGTTACTCTTATATTTGTAACATATGCCATTCGGATCCTTGTAGATGTTCTGTTCAACATTCGAAGGATGCGGGTACTTCTGTATCACCGTGGGCTTCTGCTTCCAAAAAAGGAGCCCAGCTATGCCAATGACAACACCCGCAATAAAAGGATACAATTCGAAGTGTTTGAACATGCTTTATCTCTACAGTTCATAGAGAGAATGATTTGGGACTTCTTAAAAACAAAGAAATTTAATATGTTTTTTAGTTTTTTGATCGGACTAGGCTTAATGGCACTTTTACGCCCCGCCTGCAAAGGAGATGAGTGTATTTTACTCAAGGCTCCTCCGGCGCACGAGGTCAAGGAAAGCACGTACCAGATTGGTAAGAAATGCTACAAGTTTGAAACCTATACAGTGGACTGTCCGCAGAAGGGCGCGATTGAAGCCTTCACAGTTCAGCGATTTTAGTGCGGATAGAAAAAGGACTCTGATTCGCATTCTTTTCTAGAAGAAACGAATGAGTAGCAGTGGAACACTTTTATCTGATTTGGAGCAAAAGGGCTCTCCGGGTGATGATGATTTGGTGAAGCAGATTTTCAAGGACATGAACCAGCCCGCTTCTTCGACAGGAGGTGCCCCTCCCATGGTAAATTCGCCGAATCCAAATACGTATGCCCCAATAGCAATGGACCCGAATCCCGCTACAAGCCATGTAATTGGGAGAGATCATCCGACGCCCGCTGACTTTGCTGCTGCCATGCACGGTGTGCGAGACAATACTGGTGGAATGCCGAACATGATGGCGCCGCCTCAGGGACAGTTCGCGCCCCAGGCTGGCAATCAGTGGATGCCGCAGCAGCAAATGGCGCCGATGCCGATGCAGGAGAAGCGCAATATCTATTCTCGTGTTGCTGAGGAGGTAAAGACACCTATCCTCGTCACCTTGCTTGTCTTTCTCTTTAGCATTCCTGTGGTCAATGTCCTCTTTTCTCATTACATTCCTAGCCTCGTAAAGCCAACGGGTGATCTCACTACGGTGGGTGTCCTCGCAAAGTCCGTTCTAGCAGGTGCAACCTTCTGGATTCTACAGAGAGTCGTGGCTCCTCTCATTTCTTTATGATTGGTAGGATGAATTCAACAGAGCTGACTGTTTCAATAGCAAATTTGATACTATTCCTGTATATCATATATGCTATCTTTTACGTGCCGTTTAGCGGCTCGCTCGTTTCGGGTGCCGTTGGTCTGATCTCCTTCGGCTTGCTCGGCTCCTATGAAGCGGCGGTTGCACTCACCATTTTAGCTGGCATCTTTTTTGCTCTTTTGACGAAACGTAAGGCACCTGAGGGATTTGTCGACAGCCCTGGTGTCATCTCTGAGCGTATCAGTGCAACTAAGAAGAAACAGGAGCCCGGTGGTGTCTTCGCCAGCACCTTCGTGGAGGGCTTTGAGTCACAGGATGCATCTGGGTCCGCGGTTCATGTAGATACAGCCGCCTCTTCACCTGCCTCAAATCCGGCACCAGCGACAGCCACAGCGCCCGTGACGATGACGATGCCCGGTGTTGATGTGCCTAGTGCCACGTCGACAGCGTCGACGGCGCCGCAGCCCGCGGCGGGCTCCATCAGCTCAGGCTTCAGATCTGGTGGTTCAGAGCCTGAGGGTCTGTTCAAGCTCGGTGCCATTCCCGAGGATGCGAAGGGCGGCTTCCACATTGACCAGGGTACGACGGTGATGAATGCACTCAACGCGCTTAAGCCCGATCAGATTCAGCAGATGTCTGCGGACACCCAGAAACTGATTGATACGCAGAAGAGTTTGATGAGCATGCTTTCCACAGTTAAGCCGATGATGCAGGATGGTAAGCAGATGATGGATACGTTTCAGCAAATGTTTGGCTCTGGCACTGGAGGCGCGCTCCAAGCAAAACTCATGTAATAAGTAGATATAGATGGTGAATAGAGTAAAAAGTACATATTCCTTGTCTGGAATGCCACTTTTTATTGTGATCTTGCTGCTGGGCTTTGCTCTCGGATTCATCGCGGTTCATTTACATACTTCGTCTATGATGGCGCCTCAGCAAATGCAGTCGCCGCAACCTATAGATATCAATGTAACAACCAGCGGCGGTGATGATCGCTACAGCCGCCCACCCAGACCACAGCGTCTCTGGGACAACGGTCCTGAATACCCCCCGCGCGGTGGTTTGCTACCCCCAGATGGAGGTAGATTGATCAATATTCCTACGCAGGGACTCCCCGAATCCTATCAGCAAATGGGTGTGCTCAAGAAGGATTCGGGTGATCTCGTTCCCCTCTATGGACGTCGTGTAGGTAGCCGCTCAGACCGTTTCAATTATTACACGCGCACCGACAGTTACAACCCCGTTCCTCTTCCAATTAATTACAAACGCCGCGACTGCCAAGATTCAGTTGGCTGTGAGGAAGTATTTAACGGTGACCGAGTTGTTCTTTCACCCACAGGCGAAAAGGCTACGGCTACGCTATATCAGTTCGATGGACCGACGTATATCCCTTCCATTATATAGATATGTCCTTGTGTCCATCCACAGGAATCCGCGACTTTCCCATTCAAAACAATGTAAAAGTCGACGCAGCTTTGCTGCTAGCGGTTCAAGAATCTTACCTAATTTCGGTCCAGTGGGCGCAGAGGTCCGATGCCCCGAAAGTCACCCCTGCTGGGTTTATGGACGAGGGTGTCCAGCATTCAGCAGCAACAAATCAAAGTACACTCCGTCTCCAGGGTAATTCCTATACACTACAGTCGGTTCAACTCTGTAAGCCACAGCACACTGGTTTTGTCCGCGACATCGATAAACCTCTGATACAGGCTGAACTTATCCTGTGTTTTTCAGGCAAGGGTAGTGGAGCTGAGAAGTATGTCTTTTTCTGTGTGCCTATTCTGAATAAACCGACAACGAGCCCGAATGTATATCTAACGGCTGCCAACAACGGTAGATTACCTGGTGGTCCTATCAGCGTCGGGTCCATCATGCCCGAAAATCAGGGATTTCTCTGCTATTCCACTTGCTTAAATCAGGTGGAATCAGGTCAATCTGTCGCTATACAGGCTCGTGTCTTTGTCTTTTATGAAGGGATTTTCTTCAAAATAGGAGCGACTACAACGGGACTCCAGCTGCCTGATAATATCACGCCGACAACCATGGCGGTTCCTTTCACACTCCAGAATGATATTGATTTCAAGAATTTTCTCCGATCCTCTGACTTGAAAACGGGGAAGGGAGACGCAGCTCTGAATCAGCGCACGGACGCGGTGAGTGCCTACAAATGTACACCTCTGAATCCCGACACACAGATCAAGGATGGAAAGATCATCGTCGATACACAAAAGGGTGAGCTGTTATCACAAGTTCTGCAGGAACGCACGACGGACCTTGCAGCCGAGGCACCTCAGGGTGGTCTAACACCTGGTGATATTCAGAAGATCATCGCCATCGCCTTCGGGATCGGCTTCGGTCTCTTGATCCTGTCCTTATTGGCATACTTTGTCTCCATCTACTCAACGGGCGAAGGCAGCTTCCCCGAAGGTGATGTAATTTCTATACCAGAGTGGATGAGTAACCTTGGTCCTAGTATCGCAATTGCTGTGATCGGTTTCATCGTTGGCGCCATTGTCATTGGACTTATTAAAAAATAAGAGGTCGCAATAGGGAAGAATGATCAAACTAACAAAGGAAACAATGCTCATCGGAATTGCCGTTCTGGTGGCGATCCTTTACTTGCTGAGGACCTATGTCTTTACAGCAAAGAAGGAGGGTTTTGCACCCGCACCGCCAGAGCTGGACACTGATCTCAAAATACAGGCGTGTCCGCCTGGAACAAACTCGTACCAATCTAAGAACGGTGATACAGATTGCTGCCAGGGAGACTATATAGATTTCAAGTGCATGGGTGAAACAGTCTGTACCTTGTCTCCGAAGCATGATGGACTGCCTGCTTGCTTGGATGCGCTCAAGAAAACACTACGGGAGAAAGCGATGGCACAGTGCCCAGTCTCCATGCAGAATTACTACGAAAATCCTGCCGTCTCTGGCAGCCTAGCTGGCTGTACTGCGGGTCCCCGATCACCTGATGGGACGGTGCCCTTGACATCCACGCAGGAGAAGTGCCAGATCTATCCCACGGATGCTCTCAATAGCCGAAAGAAGGACAGCTGCTACAACCAGAAACTGCTCGAAGCCGTAGTCTGTCCAGCTTTCCCTAATTTGAAAACGTCCAAAGCCATCGGACAATGGAATGAGGAGCACCCTGTGTATTTTTATTGTCAAATTCAAAACACCTTTGGGGCGACGGACTTCTGTGTAGAAGACAAATCTCTCAAGACTTTCTGGGATAATGTATGGTCCCCGTGGAGAAATCAAATTGACCAGAATTCAACCTGGCTAAAACCCATTTTCTGCTCGGTCTACAAGCAATTGCGCGTCGATAAAACAATAAGCGACGACCAATTGAAAAATATTAAGATCGCATAATCTAACCTCTCAGATTCGTGTCCGCCAGACCCTGCTGCAAATAATATTCAGACGCCTCCTCGGGTAAGGGTGAAATAGTCTTGATAACATTCTTCTCGTTGATTGTGTTATCAACCGGCTCAAAGTGATTTGACCCATCGTCATCCGAGGGTAGGAAGCTGTGCTCGTCGTGAGGAGGTAGCTGCGGGAGCGGGTGAGTCTCGTGCTCACTCATCGGCGGAGCAGGTGCCGTTTGCTCCTCGTATGAGGGCTCCTTGGCATTCTGATCTGTGCGAGATGACATTTTTACGCTCAGGATAGAGCGATTTCTCTGAACATAGGTGAGGAGCGCAGCGAGGAAGACAAGAACACCCGCCTGCGGTCCGAGGCTTACCGCCGCAAGAACAAGCAAGAGAAGCATCAGCGTACCGACGGTGCCATTGAAAAGACCGAGAATTTGCTGTGGTAAAAAGGGTAAAAGTATAGCCCACGCAACTGCAAGAAGCGATACCATATTTTGAGGCGTAACCGTAGCCATTTCTATTTTGACCCCACAAAATTGATTTTCATCTTGTACCGATTATCTTGTACAAATATGGATCTTAGAAACCTAGACCGAGTCTTGACAGCACATGGATATGCTATCAAGAAGACGAGTTTAACACCGCGGACAGCACAGAAGTTGCGAAAAGAACTGACGGTGGCGCCGATTGTTGCACCGAAATTTGCCATGGCAGCGCAGACACCCTTTGCAGTCTACACGGAGTCGCCTTCCCGGTTCTATGTTCCGAGGGCGTGGGCGGCAGAGGTATTCGGTGCTCCACAGGCTGAGGCAGTTCCCGAAGGAGAACCACTTTCAGAGAAGGCTGCTAACTTCGTGGGAAAACCCTATGATTACCAGGTTAGCATTATTCAGACCTTCGTTGATAAGGGAGCGAATGGACTGATCTGTGTTCCCTGCGGACGGGGGAAAACCTTCATGGCTCTGGCAATCGCTGCCCGCCTAAAACGCCGCTTCTTGATCGTGGTGGACAAGGAGTTTCTTATGAACCAATGGCGCGGCGAAATTACGGCTCTTCTCCCTGGGCTCAAAGTTGGAATTCTTCAGGCGGATACAAACCAAACGAACACGGAAATTATTAAACAAAAAGAACCAACGATTCCTGAATTGAAAAAACTTGCAAAGGAGGCGGGTCTGAAGGTTGGAGGAACAAAGGAAGAATTACTGAAACGGTTGGCGGAAGCAAACGTAAAGGTTGTACCGGAAGCGGAAGAAGTTACATACGACTGTACAATTTGCATGATTCAGACTCTTGTTCAGAGAGAATTCCCAGAAGATACTTTCCGGAGTTATGGGTTCGCCATCTTTGATGAATGTCACCATCTTGGAGCCGCCCATTTCTCGCGGGCTCTCTTAAAAGTTCAAACGAAATACATGCTTGGACTCTCCGCCACTCCGAAGCGGGACGATGGCTTGACCAAAGTCTTTGAATGGTTTCTGGGAAAGCCAGTCTACTGGGAAAAGAGCCGGGAACCCGATGAAACTGTGATCGTTCGTTGTGAACAATTTACATCGGATGATGCGGCTTATACCGAAGTGCCGACTGATTATCGTGGTGAGATGATTATGGGTCGGCTCCTGACACGTGTCGTTGAATGTGCGGAACGAACACAGAAGATTGCACAAATCATCAAAGAAATTTGTGCAGATCCGAATCGACGTGTCTTGATCTTATCAGAGCGTATCGGTCATTTGAAAAGTATCGAGGACTTACTGGGTACATCAGGCTTGACGATGAGCTATTATGTGGGAGGCATGAAGGAAGAAATGAGAGAGGAGGGAGCCAAGTCGGCTCGTGTCTTGCTTGCATCGTATGCGATGGCATCAGAGGCGATGAATATTAAGACCCTGAACGCGGTAATTTTAGCCTCACCGCGCAAAAAGGTGGAACAGAGTACAGGGCGCATTCTGAGAACGCGTATTGCGGATCGTGTCGTTGCACCTCTCATTGTCGACATCGTGGATGTACATGGTGTTTATCAGGGCATGTGGAAGAAACGACTTGCGTATTACAAGAAGTGTGCCTACAAGATAGTCTTTGGTGCACAACTCGAAGTCATGGATTCATCAAGTGGCTCAGAGGCTGAGGCTGAAGGTGGTGGATGCCTCCTTGTTGATGACGATTAAATATTCCCGCTGATTAATTTTTTTACATGCATGTAGTATGGCGGGCTATGTTTTTTGTCTAACAACAGGAACAGGTGAAATTAAATATATATTTTATGAGATAGCACTTGCTCTGACAAAAGCTCGTGAATATAATTTGATCCTTGTCCGGCATCGTGTAAATGATGATGGAGCTGTTAGAACAATGACGATATTTAATCCACTTTCTGAGTAATGGAGACGGTGGCTGTACTGATCTTAAACTATAAACGACCGACAAACATAACAGACCATATTTTACCGACTTTACTGAGCAATCCACTGGTCTCAACCATTGTAATTGCGCACGGTCTACAAGAGACTGTTTTTGGTGCGGACCCTTTAACGGATGGAGGGATTCACAGAGATGGAAAAATCGTACACGTCGGCGATTTTCAGGAAAATCAGAAGGTAGGCTGTTTTCGTAGATGGACACTCATTGCAAAATTACATGAACGGGGGCTTTTACAGGAACGATATATTCATTCGCAAGATGATGATTTGGTCTTTGATTCGGATGCCTTGTCTATTCTTTTACACACTTACAAAGAGGGTAAAGGAACCTTGATTAGCGGAGTACCTGGGCGTACCTATGTCGGCGGAAGGTATCACTTTGATGATTGTAGAAGGTACTGTCCAATCGTGCTGGGACGATCTATTTTTACAGAAGTTGAGGTGATTTGCGCGGCTTTGCCTTCTGCTAGCATACCGATGGAAATCTTAAAACAGGATGATATTTGTTTATCGTTTCTTTTGTTGAATCGGCATTATTCTGTGAACTGTGTATTTACAGAACTTCCTGCGCCCTTCGCCTTATCTGAAAATAAGAGAGCGCACTGGGAAAAACGGAATGCGGCTGTTCGATTTTGTTTGGAAGCCCTTAGCGTCTAGAGCGACGTGTCTTTCTGCCGCCTGCCTGCAGATTTGCGACCTTCTTCTTCTCGGTCACCAGCTCAGAATAAGCGGTGTCGACGGCGCTCTTTGTTGCGTTGTTGACTGCCGCATCGTCGCGGGCATCAGGGTAGTCGTTCGAGAGCGCGACGAATTCCTTCGCGGCAGCCTCCATTGTCTTTGTCAGTTTGGACGCGCGCCGTATCCAGTCCTTTGCGTTTACCATCTGCTATGGCTCAATATTTTGCGCAAGGTCTCCAATCGCAACAATTGGCAGGGTAGGTTGAAACTTTCGGTGCGGACTTGAATGTCCTGTAATCACGATGCTTCGGATAGAGTTCCTCCTTATAGCTCACCATGTAATGATCATCAGGCAAGTAATTAGGATACAAGGCAGGAAAGAGCTGCTAATAATAGGCTGCGGAATTCCCAGGTGGTGACTGCCACAGGCTCACAAGCGCCTTCGTCTTCTTCGGATTCAGATGTTCCTTACCGTACCACTTCATCTGTATGATTTGACACGGTCAGGCATTTCAATCAAATTTACCGCATTTAAAATTTGAATGTGTTTCCCCCTTCCCATTTGTCTATGTAAAATGGAACAAGGTATACTTCTTCAAGAGTCTCATAAGATTGGCAACCACGTCGGTAAGGCGAAGACGATCACAGCCACCCTTAACTCTCTTCACCCCACAGAAAAGCCCTATCAGATGTTTCTGAGTGGTCCTCTCAATACAAAGATTTCCATCAAAGATGAGGAACTCGAGGCAGCAAAGGATGCCCAGAACAAGGTCGGCATCCGAATGTATGTGCACAGTCCCTACATTATCAACCTCTGCCAGGAGCCTGGTACGAAGGAGGATTATGGCGTTGTTTGTCTCATGAAGAATCTCCAGTATGCAAGCAGAATCGGTCTCAGGGGCGTTGTCGTTCATGTGGGCAAGTCGACAAAAACACCACTTCCGCTTGCCCTCGAGTATATGCGTACAAATCTTACAACCGCCCTCGCAGCAGCAACGGAATCATGTCCCATTCTTCTGGAAACACCCGCAGGGCAAGGCACAGAGACTCTGACAACGCATGCGGACTTTGTCGCCTTCGTCCAGTCATTCAATACACCGAAGCTCCGAATTTGTGTAGACACCTGCCATGTGTTCGCATCGGGTCAGAATCCCCTTGACTATATTCAGAAGACCTATACAGCAGATCCTACTCTTATCAAACTCGTCCATTTTAATGACTCAGAGACACCCTGTGGATCGTGCGTCGATCGTCATGCCTTCATCGGCACAGGTAAAATCGGCTATGCAGCCCTCAAGGAAATCGCGGATTATTGTCGGGATCGCACTATTTCCATGGTTGTGGAGTAAAAATTGAAATTCATCCAGATTTTTATGTTGTCATACAATGACAATTGAATTTGATCAAACTGCGCTTGAAAACTGGATTGCGCTCTGTACACAGGAACGTATCATGCGCGAGCGCGGCGCATCCGCCGATGAACTTCTTCTCATGCGCACACGAGTTATTCTAGAAATGACACAGCTTCTGCCAACTCTGAGCGAAGAGGAAAAGGCTGTCCTAGCCCTCGTTCTACTCTCATCAGAGAATAATGAGGCTATAGTAACACCTACAAATGAAGTATCGGATCCAATCGAGATTGGGGGCTAGCAAAATTGATGCTTTCACCTACGGGAATCCGTCTAAAAAATGAATAAGATTGATGATGAACTAGTTCTTTTACGCAGTCGCATTGCTGAGCTTGAGGAAAAGAAAAAGAAAGAAGAGGATTCTAAGCAAAATCCAATTATGAAACTGGAGACTGTCATCGACGAAAAAAGGAAGATTAGATGCCCTGGTCCTGGTGCTCATCGTGATCGCTTTAATCACTATCATCAATTGACAAATGAACTCTCTTATCTTGAACCAATTATCTATGCCCTCAAGGATATTCAGGGACGCCTGGCAGCACTTGAAAACGTCAATAAGAACTCTGGTAATGTTTAAAGACTACTATAGTACTACAGATAATTGAGGACTAAATGCGAAGGTATAGATAATTTAAAGATATTTTTCATTCCTTAAATAAATATGCTCCCTGTAGATCATGTTCTATATATTAATTTAAATCAAAGAGTAGATAAATTTATTTATGTCTTAGGTGAGTGCAAACGAGTGGGAATCCCCCCTGAGAAAATGACACGCATTGAAGGTATTTATATTCCTGATCTTGGCATGCTGGGCTGTTCTTTATCACATTGCAAGGCGCTTGAACTTGCTTTAACGCACCCTGAATGGACATGGACACTTATTGTTGAAGATGATGTACAATTTAATGATGCACCTTGGAACGAAGTTAAGGAAGCCCTAGAAAATACGAATCCTGATGTTCTTATGCTCGCCAGAGGTGCTGCGCAAGCCGTCACGCCTCCCCACCGCAGTTCTTCAAATCTTTACAAGGTCATCACAGCATGTGGTTCCGTGGCGTATATTGTTCATAAAAACTATATTCCAACACTTTTAAAAAATATACGCCAATCAATTGAAGAATTTACAAAACCAGGTGGAAATAAATATGATCATCCACTTGATGTCTACTGGTATTCTATTCAAAAAAAAGATAATTGGTACGCTTTTTTGATTTCCGTGGCATGGTTTAATCAGTCATTTAAAAGTGATATACGTTGATTGTTTCAAAATGCCTCCAGCCATGCTGAACGTTCTTCGATGGGCATCTTGATTTCGTCCATATATTTGTTTGCTTCGTCGATCTTGAGGGCAGTTGTGATATCTAGCCTCGAGATTGCCGCCATTTTGTCCTGGAGCGACTCCTTTATGGGCTCTAAGGTTGTATCAAAACCGACGAGCACATTGGCAAGTCGAGTCAAATGACCCTGGGCGCACATGCCCACAGAATCCTTACATTCCTCAAAGAGGCGCCTTACCAGTTCATCGCGTGTCTCATCCTCATAGGTCTTGATCTTTGCCCACAGAGCCCGAAGAGCAACTCTGTAGGCATAATCATCAGGCACAATCACTTCGCGCACATTCCCCCAGTACTTCATATCATTATAGAGTGGCTCGACCTCTGCCCACGGGTACTTGTTCCACGATGTCAGAATTTCATCGAGAGTCTGTTGCTTTTTCGTAATGTTAACCTTGGATAGTTCATCCATTCTTTCATTTGTTTGCTGACTTATAATTGAGGTATGTACATTCTGGCTATCGTTTACAAAATATGCCAAGGCTGTCTTTTCCTTGGCGAGTGCCTTCGTCTCCTCTTGCAGCTGCCAGATATCTGCCAAGTCATAAAGACGATTCTTAGCCTCTAGCATGCCTCCATGTGAATCAATCTGTTGGTAAATATCAAACATGGTCATCCGACCTGAGGCAAGACCACGCTCAAACTTTCGCTTGAGTGTTTCATAAATAATATTTTCAAAATCTTTACACAGCCCCCAATATACTTGCAACCAGCGGCGATCTACAAGTTCATTAAAATCTGCACTGCGCGAGGCACGAGTATAGCCAAACTCCTTAACAGCTGGCACACTAGACTCTGCAAAGTTACCAATTCGCTCAACCAGACTGTGTTCTGAGGCACCATTCTGCCAATGAGAGATCATATCATTCATGAACTTGGTCTTATTATTCTTCTGCCGCATTTTATTGTAACATGTGTACCAATCAGGCAAGCGTTTACTAAATCAATTTTACTGCGATGCTATCTCTGTGCGCACCTTCATTAAGAGAACTCCTGTGCGATTTCGACCGCAACCATTTGGTCCTGTCCCCCAATATGAATCACTGCGATTCTTTTCAAGGAGATGCAAACCTGTTGTTTTGACAAGAAGCTCCTTGAGTTCAGTATTTTGTATAAATTTTGCGCGAAGTCCAGAGAGCATAATATCCTCTTTCACCTCTTCCCAGTCTCTGCGAAAATGCTCCGACCGTGTTTGCCCGAGTCTCTTAGCGCCAACTGCCGTTTTTGCAGCACGAACTCGCTCTTGTAAAACGGGATCACCAGGGAATTTCTGCGCCTGGAAATAATGCTCTACCGAGCGCCAGGTCTTACCGTCTATGGTAAAATCTGTTAGATGAAAATTGCTAAGTTCTGCATGAGTTTCTGATTTGGATGAGAATTCAAGCGCCATTTTATTGCTTTCTTGCAGGGTATCAGTGTCAATTTTAATGTGCGTACCAAATAGAATGTCAAATAATCCAAATAAACCAAAGCTTACACTTTGGAATCGTGTAAAATCATTGAATCCGTTTACACGCAAGAATAATCCTTCCGGTAATGCACCGCAGCCGAGTCTCTGGAATCGCGTGAGATCAATGAATCCCTTTACACGTAAAAATAAGGGACTCCCGAATAATAATCCTACAAATCCCAATCGTAAAAATAACAATTCTTCAAACGTGAGCACCAATGATCCGACAAATCTAAATAATAGTAACAACTATCCCAGTAATCCGAATCTTACAAACAACAATCTTTCCATGGTGAATGTGAATGAGCCTAGAAATGTAAATAACTCAGTCGGTGCTCGTCGTGGTGCTCATTACGGTGGTCGTCGGTGCAGCCGTAAGTCGACTCGTCGTTCTAGGAAGGCGCAACCACGTCGTCGTCGGTAATAAATTTGGAAATGTAAACTGAAACCACTGCGTCTTTTTTTCCAGTTGCACTTCTTCAATAATTTGTTGAAGACGTGTTTCAATCTCAATGCTTTCGTAGAAGGTCATTACCCATTCCTCCTCATAATATATGTGGAAGGCTGGTAAACGCTCAACATACTGACAGTCTTCCGAGATTCCAGAATGAAAATCACGAAGAACAAATTCTATATGATTTCTCTTACAATAGTTTCGTACATGATCATACAATTCTTCTCGAATCGGTTTTCCCCACATATATAGACCATTAACGGAAAACCTATGGCAGTGCGAATTGAGATTACGCTGTTTTCTTTTTTCTTCATTTCTTGATTCAATAAATGGATTTACTTGTCCTTGCATGTTATTTGATGTAAACACTCTAATGAGTCTTCGTATCAAATTTACTAAGTCACTATTTCTTCATCTGTTGACAGGCGTTCTCTGTGCAAGGGCGTAAATGTTGTTTGCCTTAGTATAACGTATTTTCTAGCGCAAAGTGCGGAAACAAGTACACAGCCACAGCAAAGAAAAATAATACCAGCGGTGGCGGCAGCTAAGACTGTATCTGTAACATCCATTGTCTAAGAATACATGTCTTACGTTTAGATTAATCTTTGCGGCGCTTTCCGCCCGTTTTCAGGCAAGCAGGATTCCATGACTTCGCCTCATAAGGAATCTGCAACTGGACCGGGGCACCCACGCTATCAAGCCAGGTGCTGGGCTTGTTGTCATAGCCCGCAGTCGGCGCATAGTAGGCAAGATTATCAACGCCCAATCCATTTGCACCGCCGCGTCCAACGAACGTCTTCAGTCCCCGCAGTCCCTTCAAGGAATATGTCTTGAGTCCCTTCAAGCCCTTCATAGGAAACTTCTTCAGTCCCCGCAGTCCCTTCAAGGAATATCTCTTCAAATTCTTCAGTGTAGGTACATACTTCTTGAGCCCCTTAATCTTTCTCGTAAGGCTCTTGAAGCCGAAGCCACCGCGTCTAGCACCTCCCATGTGCTTATTCAGAGAGTTCGCCGTGGTGGACGCAGACTCACACGGGATTCTCTGTACAGGGGGGATGCCGCCCGCCCACGGTGCGGCAGCTCCAGGCTGCGGTTCTGAGAGATCAAATGAATACCGACCACCGGACTGATTCGCTACAAGCTCCTCATCAATCAGCGTGTTGTTATTCGCCAGGTTGCCCGTACCCTTGATCTGCTCCGTCCCATCATTGTTGAAGCCACCGCCACGAACGCGGCGACGACCGCCGCTCAAACCAGGTAGACCCTTCGGTGAGAAGGATGAGATCCAGCCACTCGGCGGCGCCGCATGGCAGTCGCCCGTGGGCGTATTTATCTGTCCGTAGTTGCTCACGCCAGGAAGAGTCTGCCCCGTGTAAGCCCAGCCACCACCAGACTTTCGGCTACGACGGTTGTATTTTCTTGTGTTGAGCTTTACCATTTTCTATCTAGATATAAGAAAGAAAATCGTACTTGTAAGTATGGATATAGACAGTTTTGATCTCTTTGGAGAAGAATTTGACTGTAGTATTTGTCAAGAATCTATAAAGGAAGGCGAACGCACAATGATTATCCAGAAATGTAGACATGGATTTCATCAAAAATGTCTAGATCCATGGTTAACAACGCGCGATTCATGCCCAAACTGTCGGGGTATAGTTCGCCTAGAAGAAACAATTTCTGAACTTGACCGTGTTTTGGTGACATGGATGCTCAGTGATTGGATTCTTCGCACGTATTCTACCAAGGAGCGTTTTTACGCAAAGAAGGCAGCTCTGCGAAGCTTTATACAGGGATTTACTTGGAAAGGTGTGCGTCCGTTTCCCATTGAAATGACGAGCCTCGCTTCGTTAAAACGCTTGAAGGCGCAGCTGCAAGCCAAACAGCGTGTATTACAAGAAGAACCTACTCTTCAATTCCGAGCCATCCGCCGGAACGCGAGGTTACGTGAGATTTCTGAACAGGTGGCGGTGCGACTTCATCAGTTTTCATCTGCGGCACCGACGTTGACTGTGGGGCAATCTTAAAGAGAGCCGCCTTATGAATGAGAACTTTCTCGGCGGGCACGCCAGTAATTTCATAACACTCGAATTCTTCATTCCATTCCACAAAGACTGGGAGTGATGGATTCTTCTTAATTGTATCACGCACCTCCGCACTCAACTGATTCGACTGAATCGCACCTTCACCAATATGTACCTTGTCATAACTGAAGAGATCATAAGTATCAGGAAGTCCCTGTATATTTTTGGCGATGGCAACAAGGGTCTTAGATGTTTCCTTTATGTTTGTGGCAGTCGCAGGCTGGAATGATTGTTGCTGTTGTTTTACAGCGATAGGTGCGGCACCATGTAGACGCAAAAAGAAACGCCGCCGCCGCGCTACCTCAGCTATAAAATCTATACTCCAAAATTCGTCCTTTTGTACCAGATCAATCAGAGCCGACAGGGGATAGAGTTTTGCGAGAGATAACTTGACTCCAGAAATACGTTCATCACGAACACACAGAGTATGAAAAAAGGTATGGAGTTGAGCGTAGCGCTTGCTGAATGGGAGATCAACGAATGACTTTCCTCGCCAGGAAAGACAGTCCTCTAGTACCAGCGATCCGCCATCCAGTGTTCCAATGAAAATCGTGCCCTGAAAGAGTGAAGAATCGACACGTAGGCGCAGAAAAACACCCTGATCTTGACGCCCATTGATGAACATGACGGGCTGTTGGGGGAAAAAACAGATATATCCAGGCTCAGTTCTACCTTCATTGGCAATCAATGTCATCTTTTCCGTTGAAAAAAACGATTCTGACTTATCAATCTGAAGAGAATGACGGATAGAACCGCTGGGCGCGCTTCTCTCCAAGACTCGTTTTGCCGTGTCTAGGAGAGCAGGTGGAACCCGTTTCGGTTGATGAGATAAGGGCTGTCTATGTGCCATCTTCTATATTATCTTGTGTGTTGGGTTTAGGTTAGAAAGCGGAATAATTCGGATTTTCGCCAGCATCATTAGCAAAGATACCGCCATCGACAAACTCACCACCGTTCTGTGCAAAATCAGGTGAGAAGGTCTGAATCGCCTGCGGAGTCGTGGATCCAGGGAGACCCGCGACACCCGAGGCGCGAGCGATTGTGACATTATCAGCCGTCGGCGCAGGACCGAAGAAGCGCTCAGGATGACGTAAATCTTCCTTCATGTTGCTGCTACCATAAGTCTCATCATAAGGGTCCTTATCTACAGGACCCGGGAGCCGCTCAACTGATTCCGCCCGTGAAGGCGGCATCTGATTCGGCGCGTTAGGACCTTGCCTCCCCAGGTCCGAGGGTGCAGGACCACCAGGGCTGACCACCCTCTCGGGCTCAGCTGAAACCTGCTGAACTACGGGAGGCGCGGCAGCAGGCACAGCAGCATAGGGCATGGTAAAGCGCTCTTTCTCAAATATGTAATATTGGGCAAATAAATAACCGACAAATAAAAGAACTGTAATTCCAACGGCGAAGAGAGTTTTGTTGAACATTCTCTATCTGACCATCACTGGGAAAAAGGTTAAAGGAAATATACTCTCTTAGGTAGATGAACGCGGATTCACTAATTACTTTTATTTTAGAACAAACAGCAAAGAAATCGTGGACTTCGGAGACTGTGCTGAGAGTTGGGGTAGACGTTGCGATGAAGGTCAACCAAATAAAGGAACTCAAGGGCGCTGAAAAGAAGAAGCTTGTTGTGGAAGTTATCCAGAAGGCGATGCATAAGTGCGAAGATGCTGAGAAGGCTGGGAAGACAGAGATAGCCGAAATCACGGAGAAGTGGGCGGCACTTCAGAAGATCGCGAATGATGTGCTGCCGGTATCTCTTGATCTGGTCGTTTCGGCGGCGCGCGGCACGTTCGATTTCAAGAAGATAAGCCCGAGAACATGGGTGGAGTATCTGTGCTGCTGTGTGACGGCGGCAACGGGTGTACTGGCTGCGGAAAATGTGATCCCTAAGAATGTGGCTGCTTCCGTTGATGCGGCGGCAAAGGTGGCGGAGCAGAAGATGATTGTAATGGTTGATCTCTCAGGGGCACGGGAGGTCGTCGTTTTGACTGATCTGTCCGGGGCGCCGGTTGATCTTTCCGGTGTGAAGGTGTCTTTGCCTTCTGAACATGTAGAGGACTGGGCTGCAGCGGCTGCTGCGGTTGCGGTAGCTTCTGATGAGACAGCACCCATCCTGGAATCACCAGCTGTCCCCGAGCCTGTAGATGACAAGAAAGAGGATACTCTTCAATTGTAAAATACGTTTTTGGTGTATAGAATTCATTAGCAATAAGAAGTATTTCTTGAGTCTCGTCACGAGACTGAAGAAAGGCTCCCTGCCATTCCCGCCATCCATTTGCCCGTTCAATTAAAAATCCTATGAAATCACCCCCGTCGTAAATAAAGAGTTTATCCTGAAATTGTATTGAACTTGTATCTGTCGGCACCCACGTTCGTTTTAATAAAGTTCCCTCCATGTCCCTGGGTTTAAAACTTGAATGGAGTTTAAGCGAGGATCGCGGTATAAGGGAAAGAATGGCATCTAAATTTACTGGACTGCTTTTGACCAGCAATGGAAGTGTAAAGCAAATAAAGATTCCAAGCACCTCAGTGACGATCCAAGATATTCAGAAGCTCATGAAGAAGAAGGACCTACCTGAGCAGTTTGGTACATATAAGTACAAGTCAAAGTGTATCTATTTGTTTGGGTACCAGCAAGGTAAGGCAGGCACAGAGAATAAGCATGAACTTCCTCCACCGCACGATTCACTTCTCTTATTCGGTGACATTGTTCTCTTGTATGCTGAAAAGGGATCCTTTGCCAGCCCGCTTCCCTTCAAGCCCGAGGACTACGAGGTGTTCTACAATGATGCTTACGGCGGCTTTGAGTCGCTTGATGACGATGATGCCAGTGACGAAGAGGACGAGGACGAGGAAGAGGAAGAGGAAGCTGAAGAGGCAGAACCCGAGGAAACCGAGGCTGCCGCGGGCAAGGAAAAGGTAATAGATGCGGCAGAGGATGAAGAGGAGGAAGAAGAGGAGGAGGATGAAGAGGAGGAAGACGAGGAAGAAGCGGGTGAGGCTGAAGCTGAGGCTGAGGGGGAGGAAGGCGAAGCAGAGGCGGAGGATCCCAACCCCGCTAAGACACGTTCAAAGAAGAAGAAGGCAGCCGAAGCACAGAATACCATGCTCTTTGGGCAGCACAAGGGAATGTCTTCGCAGCACTACTTTGATGGTCTTCGAAAGATTGAGATGCATCTGGACAGAAAGGAAGCTGCCGCGGAGGTGCCGATCCGAAAGAAGATGCTTGAGAAGCTCGTCACCTACTTCAAGAAGCGCCTCACAAAGGACATCGTAACCAAACTTGAACAAATTGTCTATGAATCTCTACTTGATGAGGTAAAGAAGCTCAATATTGTACCTGACTGGAAGAATCCTCAGTTCCGGAACCAGTATATGCGGAAGCTGAGACACATTTGTTTGAATCTCCATCCCGATACATATATTCAGAACAAGAGTCTCTACGATCGTCTTCAGAAGAAGGAGTTTACGCTAGAGGAGATCATAAATCTGAATGAAACTGAACTCTTCCCTGAACGCAATAAGGAACTTGCGGAAAAGATGTTCCAGAGGGAGCAGCGACTGATGGAAGGCAACAAGTCAGCCGCGACCGATCAGTTCCATTGCCCGCGCTGCCACAAGAGACAGTGTACATACTATGAACTCCAGACACGCTCTGCGGATGAACCGATGACTGTCTTTATTCAGTGTGTCAATTGCAGAAAGCGCTGGACACAATAAGATAAAGGAATACCCCCGACAGCAAAAGAAAAAATGGAAACTAATTAAGAAGGCACTCGACCATGTCAACTTTATATGATCGTCGTCTCCTCGTTCTTTTATTAAAAAATTATAGCCATGGACGTCGTTCCTTCACGGAAGGCTGTCGGGTTTCAAAAATGCTTATAACTAATAGGGAAAGGTGGTATGAAGAGACCACACACATACATAAAAACATTGAAACGAAATCGGCGAAGCCACTCCAACTCCACCTTGACTCGCAGATCCACGTACCCGTGTAACCGCGATTTTTTCAAATGTGTAAATGATAAGTGGTTACACAGTGTGAAAATACCGTCTTACTTATCGGCGTTCGGAATCAGTGAAGAAGTTGAGAAGGGTGTCGAGTCACAGCTTTTTCAAATCAGACGCGAATCTACTGATCCGACGATACGAGCTCTATCGGATTCCGCGGTCAAGAGGGATAAGAGTGTAGAAACCATTAAAAAAATCCTACAAAATATTCACTGTATTCGCGAGACAAAGGACGTGGGCGCCACACTTGGACAACTTTGTCTTTATAAAATCGGTAATTTTTTTAGTCTTGAATGTCGCTACTATTATGGCAATAATGGAAAATTTACCTTGTATCTTGATCGGGGTTCCATTGGTCTTCCAAATCGTAAGTACTACACACAGTCCGCGCCATTTCATCATTATAAGGAATTTCTTGAAAAAGTTGGTCGTTACTTTGACATTGATCAGTTGTCCGAGATTGTGAATGTCGAGCATGACATTGCGCCATTTATTCTAACTGCAAAGCCTGGTGAGGAAGAACTGTATGTCAAGGGCAGCACTCTCGAGCAGAGATATCCAGCGATTCCGTGGTCCTCCTTTTTTGAATTATATGGGTTTGCGAATTGGAAGGATGCGCACCTTGTCATATCTTCCGATGAATGGCTTTCAGTGGTGAATAAGGCATTCAAGCGATTGAGCCTGGATATGTGGAAACTCATTCTTTCATCAGAAATTATTCTACATTTCATCCCCTATCTACCTAGCCCGCTGGACACCTACTACTTTGAGTTTTATCGTAAGGAGCTTCGTGGTCAGATGACAAAGCTTCCTCGGCGTTACGCGGCACTTGAAATCCTAACGACATGGGCAACACCATTTATGTCCAAGGCGTACGTTCACCGTTTCGTAAAACCGAGCCTGAAAACGGCAGCTGTAGCCTTTGCGGAAGAAATTCGCGCGGCTGCCTGTAAGCGCATGGAGACTGTGGAGTGGCTACAACCAGCCACGAGGAAGAAGGCAGCGGAAAAAATTGCCGCGATGCGGCTCTCCATTGCTTACCCTGATCAGTTCGGTGCCCTGAAAGCACCCAAACTCAGCCATGAAAATCTGGTAGAGAATTTGATTACCATGGGTACATGGCGTTCGCACTATGAGCTTGGTCGCCTTGGTGAGGGGCGTGATAAGCAAAAGGACTGGGACGATCCCGTGTACGCCGTGAATGGTTACTATTATTCAGAGGCGAATGAACTTGTGATACCGTCCGGTTCTTTGCTCGAGCCATTTTTCAGTGAAACGAAGCCGCTCGGATGGAATTACGGTGCGGTCGGTGCCATCATTGGACACGAGATGACACATGCTTTTGATGAGGAGGGCTGTGAATACGATGAGGATGGTCAGAAAAAGAAGTGGTGGACCGCAGCAGATACCCGCCACTACAAGAAAATCACAAGTCATCTTGTAAAGCTCTTTAATAACCGCACCTTGATGCACCACCACGTTGACGGTCGGTTGACGCTCAGTGAAAATATTGCTGATCTCGGTGGTCTGGCAATCGCCTTGGATGCGCTGAATGTGCGTCTCCAGGGAGAGACTATGGAGGCAAAAAAAGCAGCCTATAAGCAATTCTTTACAGGGTACGCTGTGTCGTGGCGTATTAAGGAACGCCCCAAGAAGCAATTACAAGGACTTTTTATGGATAAGCATGCACCGACGCCCCTGCGTGTGAATCTGGTAGTGAATCAGTTCCAGGAGTGGTATGACGCCTTTGATATTTTCGGTGGAACTATGTTTTTACCTGTGGAGAAGCGCGTGCGAATTTTCTGACGATAAAATAAAGATGCCATATGAACCAAAAGTAAAAACGCCTGTCTTGTAAAAAGAGGCGCTGAGAGTGCGGCTAAGGCAGTATCGGTTGCTAATGCTCCTAAATCTGAAGCGAATCTAAAAGAAAAGGAGCTCAAAAAACTATTAAAAAAATTAAGAGAAATAGACGATTTAAATAAACAAAATAAATCCAGCCTAACTCCTGAACAGAGAACTAAACTCAATTCAAGACAAAAACTACAAGACAATTTACAAAAATTACAGAATAGCAAGGGTGGTACGCGCAAACTCAGAAGATAGCCAAATCACTTAGCCGCCAATACTCAAACGAGCCATCGGGCATGGGTCGCTTGATAATAAACGGTAGACGACGCTGCTCCAACTCGAGGCGAGCGATCTCTAAGACACTGGTCACATGTTCGGGCACTGTCACAAATGCCCGCGCGCCCTGTGCCAGCTGATTCGTGCGAAAGCCAAGGACCTTCGTCTTTTCAAATTGCGTCAAGAAAGGCTGACTCTGGTGATAGGGATCACTTGCAGCCGCCGCCGAAACTGGCGCAGTCTTGAGTGGAAGCTTACTTGCCACCGTTTCCGTGTAATCCAAAATACACTCAGGGTGATGCTTGTATAGAAGGGACATGGAATCCTGTGCCTGGCGCCCTGCCTCGGTCTGCTTATCACTCGCAACAGCCTCTGTCTGCTCAAGCGCCTCCAGGACATCCTCTACATCAAGCCCATCTTCTGCGAGATTTACGTCTTCTTCGTAGTCTGCCATTTATCTGGTAGAATGATAGAAAAAGTAAAACTCAATTTTTACCGCTGGCGGCAACTTAAAATTGAATTGTCAAAGTTAGCCATATATGTACGCAACGATGGAACCCGTTATTAAGGAATCTTCTGATATTCGTCTTTACGCGACATTTGATGATATGTCGCTGAGTGATAATCTCCTGCGGGGGATTTATGGTCATGGTTTTGAGAAGCCCTCTCAGATCCAGCAGAAGGGCATTGTGCCCGTCAAGGAGGGCAGAGATATACTCGCGCAGGCGCAGTCAGGTACTGGAAAGACTGGAACTTTCTGTATCGGTGCCCTATCTCGTATGGATCCTTCTCTGAAGGTTCCTCAGGTGTTAGTTATGGTGCCTACTCGCGAGCTTGCTCAGCAAATTGAGACCGTTGCCAAGGCGCTCGGTCTGCATCTTGGTATCTCAGTCTACTGCGCCGTTGGTGGTACTGAGCTACATCATGATCTTCGTGCCCTTGCTGGTGGTGCCCAGTTCATCATTGGCACGCCTGGTCGTATTTATGATCTCATGAACCGCAAGTCGTACAATGGCTCCGCGCCTGCCCTGCCGCGCACAAATATTCGTGTTCTCATTATGGATGAGGCGGATCAGATGCTGGAGAACAAGTTCAGGGAGCAGGTCATGTGCATCCTCGAGCTCGGTTTTCCCAAGGAGACGCAGGTTGCGCTTTTCAGTGCAACGATGCCGCCTGAGGTGATTGAGGTCGCGAACAAGCTTCTACAGAATCCTGTACGCATTCTTGTACCACCCGAGGAGGTGACGCTGGATGGTATCAAGCAGTACAGTGTGCCTCTCCAGAAGGAGGAGTGGAAGTTCGATGCGCTGTGCGACATCTATTCGCAGCTGAATATCAACCAGGCAATCATCTATTGCAACAAGCGGCAGCGGGTAGAGTGGCTAGCCGACAAGATGCTCTCACAGCAGTTTCCGGTCTCCTTTATCCATGGTGAGATGGAGGTCGGTGAGCGCAAGCGGAGAATGGCGGAGTTCCGTAGTGGCTCCTGCCGTGTTCTAATCAGCACGGATCTTCTTGCTCGTGGTATTGATGTACAGCAGGTTTCGCTTGTCATCAACTTTGAGCTCCCGAGCCAGAAGGAGAACTATATCCATCGCATTGGTCGCAGCGGTCGCTTCGGTCGCAAGGGCGTGGCAATCAATCTCCTCGGTCCGGACGAGATGGCGGCGATGAAGGAGATCGAGTCGCACTATGCAACAAAAATCGAGGAACTTCCTGAGGACCTCGGCAAGATTCCCCTATAATTCATAACCAATAAATCGTATATGTATGCCTAAATAAATAAACTATAAAGTTAAATGGAAGAAACCGATCGTCTTATCCTAAATGACCTTGTTCAAGCATATAAAATTCAATACGGGGAGGATAATTGGTCTACTAATCTTACGCGTAATCTTCGCCCATCACCTAATCAGGAAATTGCAGATAGATATGATGTCTCAAAAAAACGTGTTATTCGTATAAAACATGAATTGTGGAAATTGGGTGTTATGCTGCGAGAATTAGAAACTTGAAGCCGCTCTAGACATATAAATCATCCCAATCATTATGCACAACAATTTGAATTGTTGGAATTCGAATACGTAATTCATCCACTCTTTTTATTTCCCTTTGTTTGTTTGCGATCTCGTCGAGGCGATTGTACTCTTCTTGAGTCATTCCACCTGAATGCTCCATGTGAATCTCTGGGAGACAGTTCGTTAATTCCAGAAAGCGTTTTCCAAACCATTCTTTTGCTTTTACAAGAGGATTTGTAATCTCAATTCGAAGAGGACCCGCAAATCGCCGAACAAATCCAGTCTCAATAATAAGAGTACAAATATAGGTAAAATCCTTATAAATAAGGGAGGCATCATGTAAACAATTCGGATATTGTTTGACGAGCCGCACCATTTCATCAACAATCTCAGGGAGAATTCTCTTTATACTTTTTTCTCTGTAGTATTGCTTTGATATATCATCATGTCGCAAAAGTCTTGCCATATGATCATATATATAACAATAGCATTTATTACACATGGCAGTACAAGGTAAAAAAGGACGACGACTTTCAAATTTACGGCATAGAATCCACACTGCTTGTGCGTGTGCGGCTACGCCTTACCTCTGTAGATGTCTCAGCATTGGGATTTCCAAAGCCTTCATCCAGAATACGAATATCATGTCTACAAACGGGGCAACGCACATTCTGCTGAAACCAGACATCAATGCAATTTGTGTGAAACCAGTGCTCACAATAATTAATGAGGCGAGCTGCTTGATTCACTTCAATTGTTTCTTGACAGATGGCACAGACTTCAGTGGGATCGTTAGGCGTTCCAATTTGTGTTGCAGCACCAATTTGTTGCTCTGTTGGTCTTACAACGACCGGTTCCATGAAATTTCGCGGTACTCTGGGAAGAGAGGGTCGTAGAAGAATCTGGTAAATAGAATTTTCTACTGCATTTACATCAGCAAAGCCGGATAAGAGAGCACTTAACATATTTGTCGTGGCGGGGAATTCAAGAGTATTCCGCGTGGTTGTTCTTGCTGGGATAGCCGGCGGAACCGCTGTCGCAGATACGGGAACAGCTGAGGTGGCGGGAACATAAGAAGAAGACGCAGTATATTGAGTAGGAACTCCAGATGCAACCCTCACAGGCACTGGCGCAGCAGCAGGAGCAGCATGAGCAGAAACAGGAGCAGAAACAGGAGCAGAAACAGGAACAGAACCACCGTAGCTATTCAGCGCATTATTATAAAGATCAAAACGACGTTGTGTCCTTGCAGAAATATAAGCCAAAACGTCTCTTACCGAGTGAAACGCGTCGGGCTCATAGAGAAGAGCAGGAAAATAATTATGCAGGTCGTCTAAGAGACCGACACCGTAGTACGACTCGTAGGAATTATTACGCCAAGCCATTTTTACACTCCTCCCTCCAAGCGAGGAAAGATTCAAATTTTAAAGGCGCTCGCATAAGTAAATCTATGGAAGATTCGAACGAACACAGAGGAATTGTCGGACTCGCAAATATTGGGAATACCTGCTATTTGAACTCTGTTGTACAAGCTCTTCGCAACTGTGTAGAACTTACGTCCTTTTTCATTCAAGGTCGTCAAGAGGAATTTTACAAGAACAAGGATCAAGGCAAGGCAAGTATTGCTATGACGCGGTCCTATGTTGAGCTGATTAAAATGATGTGGGGAGGGAAAAAGCCTGCCTTTGTGAGACCAGATGGCTTTTTCCAGGATATGTGTAAGGCAGTTGAGAATACCGGTTTTGATCAATTTCAGATGCGCATGGCACACGATAGTCACGAGTTTCTGATGTTTCTCTTAGACTCCTTCCACGAAAGCATTGCTGAGGAAGTCAATATTACTATTCAGCGTGGTCCTCCCACGAATGAGGCGGAAGAAGCTGTTCAGAAGGCACTTGAGGCATGGAAACAGCAGTTTCAGAAGTCCTATTCGCCGCTCATTGACCTCTTATTTGGACTCTATCACCGTGAAATGTGCTGCCAAGGATGCCAGAAAAGATCCTCATCCTGGGAGATGTTCAATTGTCTCAAGATTGCTCCACCACTTCAACCTGGATCAGATGGAAATCCGCCAACTATCAAGGAACTTCTACAAAAAGAAATGGAGGATGAGACAATTACAGATTACGCCTGCGATCACTGCAAACCGACGAGGACAACAGCAATTAGAAAGACAAGACTCTGGAAACTTCCCCGCTGTCTCTTTGTTGTAGTCAAGCGTTTTACACCCGATGGTCGGAAGGTGCAGGGACCTATCTCAGCGAATCACACGGATGATGTACAGTTCGGTGAGTTTTTCTCCGCGTTTAGCCCGGAGCCCAGTCGCCAAGTAAACTACAGACTCTATGCTACAGTTGATCATCATGGTAGTACAGGTGGTGGACACTATACTTCACAAGCACAGAGCCCACTAAATCAGCAATGGTATGGCTACGACGACGAGTCCACACATATCATACAACAACCATCCATTGGCTCAAGTAGCTATATTCTTTTCTACAGAATTGTATAAAAACTGGTCCTTGATATCTACTCACTATCTTCATCATTTACAGTGCGCAAAACACTCTTTGGAAATTGCTTTAGACAAGATCCAGCAATCCGATTTGCCATTTCTTCCCGTACCTTATTGCCATGCTTTTCAGGATCCAGGGCAAGCTGAAGGCAGTGGATTTTCTCTGAAATATAGTGATTTGGCAGTTCAAGAGCTCGCTGAAATGTGAGCCCTCTTTCCGTTGTTATCCAGGTCTTATACCGATTCGTGATTTCTGTTAGTAATTCCTCTTTCTCTCCTTGCGTTGCAAGACAGAGAAAGGCAATTGATAGAGATTCATTACTGACCATTTTCGTAATTATTCAGGTCGCATGCAAGTAATCAATTTTTTGCAAGTTTTAGAATGCTGTGTGCACAGATGTTTGTCCTCTGAATGCGCAGCCTTCCTAGAACACTGCCTACCATTCGCCTGAATTGCTTCACAAATGTAATAAATCATTTGACCCTGTCTTTTCTTTCCTTGCATCCATTCTTTCGACGAGGTCTCAAAGAATGTATGCGTAAACTCAGTGGTATCGTACATTTTCACCGTGAGATTTTAGCAGTGATGAATTCAAATTTTGCGTGTCTTTTTTCTCGTACCGCCCTGCTTTTCAGCTTCAAAATTATTAACCCATCCCATTTCTTTATTAATTATATCTCTTGCTTCTGAATATTCTTTGAATCGTTTTGTAGCCGCTTTTTTTGTGTTGTTATTAGGTTTATTTGACCATTTATCTGGATGATTTTTTTGCGCAATCTTCAGGAATTTTTTTCTTATTGTGTCTTTTCCTTTGTCACCTAATTTTTTTAGATCTTCTTTTGTCATTTCATATAAGGCAAATGCGGCTTTTATTTTCCCGTCAACAGTTGATTCTCTTGAAGCAGCTGCGCCGCGTCCAGAAGCAGCGCCCTGTCCAGAGGCAGCAGCTGCACCAAAAGCTTTTCTAGAGGCAAAAACGGGCGGCGCGCGACCAAATAGGAGTCCATTATTCGAAGACTCATCGCTTGAAGACTCATTTGAACTGTTTCCCTTTTTCCCCTTCTTCCGCGTATTTTCATTATTTGAGGACTCTGAACTAAGTCCTTGAAGCTTACGCATTAATTTTTTTGTTTCTTTTTCAGAAGCCATCTCTATTAATAATCAACAAATCCTTCCACGCGCCCATCCTCTACAAAAACAGTCTTAATGCGCCCGAGCATTCCATCTACTCCGCTGCAGATACGGAAATGCACGTGCTGCTCCAATCTACCCTTGATCGGCACCGTGTAAGGCTGCGGCGGGCGTACCTTCAGAGTAGCAACGCCCGATTCGTCCGCAATCGTCACACCCGCGTTCTCATACTTCAGATATGCCTGCTTCCAGTTATTGATGTTCTTCATTTTCTCAGCACCGGGCTCCGCCGCCCAGTACAGTACCTTAGATCCGGGAGGAACCTGGACCTGAACCTCCATGGTCGCACCCTGGGGTATGTGCGTATCAAGAACAGTGCAGGGCATGACAGTCTCACCCAAGAACGGTAGATACGTATCACGATTAAACATAATACAGAGAGCTGAGATACCCACTAGAATATAGATAGTGCGCGTGAGCATTGACCGCTTGCCAATGAGCATTTCTACAGGGTTTACACCGACCGCGCCGACGGCGAGCCAATTGAGTGCACCCACAATAATTAGAAGCATGGCGATTTTGTACGCAAACTTCTGATAATACATAAAATACGGATCCGTCTGCATCTACTGAATACTTGGAAATTTGATGCGCCGCCGCCCCTTCAGCCGAGTGCAAATGAAATTCATCTTTCTGTCAGGTTTTGCGGGATCAGGTAAGGATACTGTGGCAGATGAACTCGTAACCATGGGTTATATGAAATATGCCTTTGCTCAACCAATTAAGGAGACCGTATCAAAGATCTTATCTATTCCTATTGAATGGTGTTCAGATCAAGAGAAGAAGGCGACTTATAAGACGAGCAGTGGCATCAAACTGCGCGAATATATTATTGATGTAGCGGAGAAAGAGCGAAAGAAGGATCCTGAGTTGTGGGCAAAAAAAATAGTCCAGCAAATCAAGTATTCAACTGCGAAGAATATTGTCATTTCAGACTGGCGTCATTTACCTGAACTCTTTTGTATACAAAAGTCATTTCCTGGAGCCGAAATTGTTTGTGTGCGAATCAAGCGGAACGAGCAGTATATTTCTCCTGTGCCCGATCTTACCGAATACAGTCTTCTCGGATTTCCGTTCCAATTCATCATTGAAAATATCACAGGTGACTTACAATATTTAAAAGACCAGATAAAATCTATTACCTAAGAAATGCCAAAAGCGTGTATGATGGATCGCTGGGGAAAGGGGACCTGTGTACCGAATCCGGACAAAACAGCGAATACCAGAGAAACAGAAGACAAATTGAAAAAACTTATGGCAGAGCGCGATCGTTTGGATGAAATGTTATATGTACGCAACGACAATCTCACAGTTGTTAAGCATGGGTCTGGAAAGACTCTTGAAAGCAAGTAGCCAGTTATACATCCATGTCCCATGCGTGACAATCAGTACCGTTCCATCGGGGTACTTTTTTGTTATTTCATCTGTAAGTGTCTTCTGATACTCATATGATCGATCAACGGGATCAAAGAATGGATTGACTACAGCCACCCCATCAGTATTCCAAGCAGGTGGACAGTCTGCACAGACAAGATCACGTTCGAGACGTTGATCACACGAATTCATTCCCTGTGGCTGCTCGATAACGCGATCATCTACAATAACTGGTAAATCACGAGATGCTGGATAGGCACCGAGGAGAGTAGCGCGCGTACGCCGAAGAGGAGAACAATAGATTGCGTCGAACTTGTACTTTGCGAGTTCTTCTTGAACTGCTGCTGCCTGTAGTATGCCAGTCTCAGTTAACTGCGCATCAATGTAAATCGGATGAGTCCATTGCTCGTGACCAATTTTGTAGAAATCTACATTGTGTGTGCCTTGTGCATGACGTATTAGAACAAAGGTGGTGGGCATTATATTTTACTGCGCCATGAGTGCAAGGCAGAATTCAAATTTACCTAGTAGAAACAAATGTTGGCACGCTTCGTTTTGGTGGCTTCTTTCCTTGGTTCTGCTGTAGCCGAATATGGCTGCTCCTCATTTTCACAACTTACTCACACAACATCAGGATGTCCTGCGAATCAAGGAAATCCCGATTGCTCGTTTATCCAGGCAAACGCACAGCAATTCTGTGCCACGACCGCAAGCAGCTGGGAGATTATTAATGGACCGGCATGTAATTTGCGGGGAGCGGGATATGGCTGTATATATGCCGCTGGACTCTACTCTACGACAGACCAGTTCTGCTGCCCACTTATCGTTACAGGAGGAGGAGCGGCAACCACGACTGCAACCGCAAGCTTGAGCGCATCTGCAAGTGCATCTGCGACTGCAGCGGTCTCTGTGACTGCAGCTGGCTCTGTGACAGTAACGGGTTCTGCAACTGCGGCGGTCTCTTCGACTGCGGCGGTCTCTGCAACTGCAGCTGGCTCCGCAACAGTAACAGGTTCTGCAACTGCAGCGGGTTCTGCAACTTCAGCTGGCTCTGCGACAGTAACGGGTTCTGCAACTGCAGCGGGCTCTGCAACAGTAACAGGTTCTGCGACAGTAACGAACTCTGGGCTTTTCACACTTACAACAACCACAACTGTAACTCCGAGCGCGCGGGGCTCAGCAAGTGTAACGAGCTCAGCAAGTGCAACAGGTTCACCCAGTGTAACAGTCTCACATTCTGCTCTGTCCACTATCTCTGCCACTGCCTCGAAATCACCCGCTCTTCTTACAAATTATTCAACGACCAATTCAACAAATCTAACAATTACCAATATGAATTCCGATAAAACCCTCAGTCCTGAAGAAAAGATCGGTATGGGTATCGGTATCAGTATTGCTATTGTGATGTTACTGGGTTGCTGCTATTATGTTTGTATATGCGGTCGCAGAACAAAGGAGCCTGAAAAGATCGAACGTCGTCCTTCGCAGGTTGAACGTCGCCCCTCGCAGGTTGAACGGCGCCCCTCGCAGGTTGAACGCAGACCTTCTCGGCGTGGATCCCAGGTAGAAATTAGACAACCCATGTCACCCAAAGCCGAGTCAAAAGTATAAGGCGTAAGTAGATGTCTCAAAGCGCAGAAAAACCCCACATGAACCTCGCCGAATATAAGCTAAAATTCTTACATTCCTATTTTTTTGTTCTGGTCATTTCTTACTTATTGAGCATTTTCCTCGTGTATCCTAAATACGGTCTTCTTTCCATTGCTTTTCAACTGACAGCACTGAACTTCTTTGTCTATGGAATTCATCGTCTCACCCACAACATGCCAAGCATGCTCGTGAATTATCACATGTATTCCCACCACAATAAGAAGCTTGGAATCCCTCGACCGCTTGAGCTCTTCTGTGAGTTTCTTTGTGATCTATCCTGGTTTGCTCTCCTAGCACTGGCACAATACATACTCAAGGTTGATGTTTTGAGTAAGACACTCATCCTATTCATTGGACTCTGGTACTCATCTGTACATGCTCTGAATCTTTCGCTCGGCGACTCCAAGGAACATAAAATACATCATACAGAGTCAGACTATAACTACGGACCACCCTACATTGATATTCTGTTCGGAACTCTGAAGACAGAGGAAAATAGCGACGAAAATGATAAAATCAAAAACGGCGTTATTATATTTTTCCTTCTCAAACTATTTCAAACTCAGACGAAACTTCTTTCCTGAGATCTCATTCTGTAGAAATAAGACAAAAATCTTGAGAAGAGCCAACACCACACCTGTCGACAAAATAAAGTGTTCATATTTTGCCGTCTTTCCACAGTTGGCTACAGGTTCAAATATTGCGCATACTGCCTGGCTAAACGAGGGTAAAATATCACCGTTTATACTCTCATAACCAGAGAAAATACACCCCTGCACCTGATTACAAAGTTCTAACAAAATGAAAATTCCTATAGTTACCAAGAGAAGCGTATAGGGATTCGTTGAAAAAAGAATAGCGTATGAATATACAGCCACCATTAAAAGATGCACAATGAAGAAACTAAGTGACAAGAGGCGTAGCCCAACAGGCTTTTTCTCCATTTGATTTACAGTATTTTGTATGACCTGTCCGAGTGATGGATAAATGATAACAGTACTCATCTACTCTTATCAGTTAAAAATATATGGTCAAAGAAAGGAATGTACACAAGAACAAACGTGGTCTATTTGTTTTTGGTCCTAAGTGTCCTTACGCTATTTATGTCAAACCAAGTTCAAAACACATATGGCGATGTAATCCCGAAAAGTCAATTTGAGATCCTAAATGCTTTAGCACTTTTTATACTCATCATTACTCTTCTTCCTGTAACGCGTAATTATATCTTGCATGCTTAATGGTCGGAGACATAAATGAGTGGCGGAAGAACATAGAGCTTATCGTAGCCGCGGGCAATCATAGCCGCGTGAAACGGAACATGCTCGCACATTACGGGGAAATTGTAGCCAGAGCAGCTTCGGTAGAAGAGTTCCTTGTCAAATAGATAGACTCCCAAGCTGACTCCCTGAATATGTGTGGTGGGCTTCTCTTTTAACTTCTTTACATAAACATGATCAGGATTCTCCTTCATAATGCGCAAGTTCAAAGCATGCAGATCTTCCGTCGGTACTGCACTATACCGCAAACCACGTATACAGCTGCTCTTGTAAACACCGATTCCGCCGAAGGCAGATAAGACAGGTATTGGCTGTGTATCGAAGGGAATCTGTTGCATCACACTACGATACTTGAGATCAAAGATATCTTCACCCATCAACTCAGCACCAAATGGATGTTGTATATCCCGATAGGCATATGCATCATAGTATTTCGCAGTATAGCATGAGAGTCCATTAGCGAAGAAGGCATGTGCCCCACTCGGAAATGATTTACAAATATGCACAAGGCAATCGACCGGAAAAACTGTATTGATGTCCGGATCAATAAAGATGGTAAGATCATCTGCTCCAGTACCCATTCCTGAAGACTCCATCCACTCCATAAGTTTGTTCCGCGCCGCAGAAATGGCTTCCATCCGGCAAGGTGTATTATCATACGCGCGAGCATACCCTTGTTCCAAGAGGACGGCTTTTGAAAGGTCTTCAGACTTCACGTGAATACGAGAATCTTGAGATGCCCAGGTTTCAAGAAGTTCCTTGGTATCATCTGAACTATTGTTTTCATAAATGAAGACTTGTAATTCAGGAAGAGATTGAAAAATCGAATTCATAAGTTGTTTGAAAAGTGGAAAGGATCTTTCCAAATTACGCGTGACAGATCCACAAAAAAGAGTCATAGTGCTTCTTTTTTATGGTTTTATTGGTTTAGACCTTTCATTTATACATACAAATGCGCGATGCTCTGATCAATCGGCTTCTTCTTCTTGAGGAAGAGATCCACGTGCTCCTTCTTTAGAACGAAGGGCAGATTGAAGTTGGGAATATGGAACGGCAGCTCCTTCGTGTTAAACATACGGAGCATGTTCACCTTTTGAGTAATCTGCTCAATGCAGCGCTTCAGCTGGCGGACACCCTTCTCCTCGCCCGCATGCTCCCGAATGACATGCTCAAGGATCTCCTTGCTGATGCCCACCTTCTCATTGAGATTCACCTCCTTGAGTGCCGTCGGGAGAAGGAAGTTCTCGGTGATCGCTAGCTTCTCCTTGGAATTGTAGCCTTCAAGCTCAATGACCGTCATGCGGTCAAGTAGCACCCTGTCAATCTTGGAGAGATCATTCGCACTAAAGACGAACATGACCTTGCTCAGATCAATGGGCACACCCGAAAGGTACTTATCCTCAAAATCCTCATTCTGGACAGGGTCTGTCAGATGAATCAGAAGATTCTGGACCTCCTCGCCCTTCGCCGTCGCACTAATCTTGTCAAGCTCATCAAACATGAGAACCATGCTCATGCTCTTGGCAGCAACAACGCTATTGACAATCTTACCACAGTGGCTGCTCTCATAAACGAGCTGGTGACCAGTGTAGGTCGTAGCATCGGAATCACCGCCAAGGCTGATGAACTGGAAGGGCCACCCGAGCGCCTTGGCAATTCCATTCTTAATCAGACTTGTCTTACCAATGCCCGGCGGACCACTGAGAAGGAGCGAGAGACCCCGACCACCAGGATTCGCAATCTTTGTAGCAATGAACTGGAGGATCTGCATCTTCGCCTCCTCCTGCCCATAAATGGCTTCCTCCAGATAACGCCGAGCCTTCTGCATGAAAGCCCCGCAGGTTTCCTGACCATCCTCCACCTTGATCGGGATGTCCTTATACATGCCGAAGGGAATACTGGTCAGCTTCTCCAACCAGTTCCGCAGCTTGAAGTACTCCCCACTGCTACCATCCAGAGTCTGGAGACTCTGGTACTTGCTGAGAACCATCGCCTGCGTATCTGCCGGAAGCTTCATGGAGAGAATCTTAAACATCAAGGACTCCTCGGGCGTCGTCGGCTTACGCTCTAGTGTCTCGATGATACGACTCTGCTTCTCTGCAGATAGACCCTTGAACTGATCAATCTGATCGTCAATTGTGTTCTCCTCATGCGGCTTGCTGATGAGCTTGACGAACTTACGAACCTCCTTTGACTCCTTCTTCATATTATGGCGCTTCGGGACCATGCGGTCAGCAAAATCATCCCCGAATCCCCCAATGCTGATCTTGAATTCGTTCATCTGCATATCCTCATCCTCCTCATCATCATACTCCTCATCCTCGCTGTCCTCCTCAGCCTCACTAGACTCCTCCTCAGCCTCGGTCTCCTCTTCCTCTTCCTCCTCAGACTCCTCTTCCTCGCTCTCTTCCACGACCTTCTTCTTCCGCTGAACCAACTTGTTCTTCTTCCGCGGCTTCACCTCCTCTTCCTCTTCCTCCTCTTCCTCCTCGTCCTCACTCTCTTCAACGACCTTCTTTGACTTCTTGGGAGCAAACTTCTTCTGGAGTGACTTACGATTCCGCACGGCACGCTTCTTTGCCTTTTCGCGAATCTTCTTGGCAACAGCGGTATCCTCCTCGGAGGGCGTCTCCGTCTCAGAAACAAACTCAGACTCCGACTCATCTGATACAATCAGACCACGGATGTTACCCTTGCTGTCTACACTGTCGTCGTCGTCCTGCGGAGCATTCCGCTTCAGAGTCTGTTTAGTAGGTTGCCTGCGACCGGAAGACTTATCGTTCGCGTCGCTGGAATCCTTCTTGGCATTATTGCCGCCGCCACTGCGAGTTTTTGCCATTCTAATCTTCTTATCTGATTTCATTTAATCAACAATTCCGTGAATATCCACCTCGCGGGGGCAGGCTCAATTTTTACGAACGACGCGTGCCCCGGCGCCCGCCCTTGCGATTACGACGCGTTGCACGACGACCTCCACGGCGGTTCTTGCGCGTGAGGCGACGTCCGAGGTTGCCAACGGCGGCATTCATCTCACCCGTCACACCACGACCCAGACGCTCAACACCATTGATGCCCTTGCCAACAACACCCTTCGCGGCATTCGTGACCGCACCTACTGACTTCTTTCCCGCACGCAGGATGTGCGCAATCGGTGAAAACAATCCTGAAAAAACACGGAATCCACGACGAGTTTCACGAGCCATTCTAGTGTACTTTTAGATTTAAATTACAAGAATATCGTAAATATCCATTAAGAGGAAACGGGACTTTGAGGAGAGACTCGGGTAGGTCTTATCTCTCAAATGAATGAGCGTATACAAGAGATCATGATTATCCGAAAAGATCTTCTTGCGAATCGTGGCAAAGAACTGAGAAGAGGGCGACTTTAGAACCCTAGACATACGCAGCATACAATCTACATATTCCTCGGTAAGCGCACGCTTCTCTTCATTTCTGCCATATTTATCGATCAGCTCAAAGAGTGTCTTGAAGATCATTGTGAGGCTCTCAGCCGGAAGGATTTCAAGAGCAGTTAGCTCAGCAAGAAATTGACTATACCCATGCCTATACTTCTTCTCCAGTGTTTCCTTCTCAAATGATTCCTTTGTATCTGAGGTCTTAGTTGAATCAATATCTTCAAAGATTTCCATGTAGTTACGAAGAAGGATTTCCATCTCCACAAAGATGATTGTATACTTCTTTCCGATCTCGGAAAGGAGCTGTGCATATAGGGGGCAGTAAATCTCCTCCGCTGCCGCCTTTGAGAAGACCATCATCATGAAATCACGTACGAACTCACCTACCTTCTCATTCTTGTCATCGCCCAGAATCTGAAAGAGGAACTCGCGGATTTCATTGTACGTCGACTGCCCGAACTTGTTTAGCTTCAAGCGAATAATGCGATTGAGGATCTTCTCTTCAATGTCAGCAGTCGAGTTCTTGAACCGACTCTGATAGCGAACAGGAGGAAGACGAGGCGGCGGCGGCATTGACGGATCGAGGGGCTGCTGGTTTGCGTTTCTGTGATACTGATTATTTGTAGGAGGACCTCGGTAACGATTGTCAGAAGGACCCTGCTGCCTGCGAAACTTATTGTGATATGCACCACCACCGTGCATAGAGCCAGGAGCTACATACGCATTACCCATGTTATTACCCATGTTATTTCCCATAGTATTACCACCTGCATGACCGCCTGCATGACCGCCTGCATGACCGCCCGGTCCATACCCCTTACGCCAATCCGGAACAAGTACTGAATTCAAATCAAGAATCCCCTTCAAATTCCGGATCTTCTCTTGAAGACTGGGTTGTGCTGTTCTTGCCTTGCTCCTTAAGCCAAGAACAGCAGTTACCAGCGAGACCTCCGAAGAACTCATATGTAAAGTATCAGACATTTTTTTTAAGTTGATACTCGTATCCAACTACCCGCCGCGTTTCAAATTTTGTTTTCATTTGCCCTTCCTATATAAACATCATGAGCACAATGACGACGCTTCTTAAAGATTCAAGAGCAGAGGATCTTATTGAGATTCTTGAATTTCAGACCGAGTGCGGAAAACGACAGTTCATACATGATCTTTCTAAACCGCTTTCGTACGATCTCAATATATTGAAGAGAAAACAACAGGCTCTTCAGGCTGAGCGATCCCATCCCACACAGGCGGCGGTCTTTGAACTTGTAAAACAGGCGGAAGGAACACTCAAGGGTGTTCTGGACCCTTCGTCGCTTGATAAGGAATCGGTAGAGCAGATATTATTTTCAGGCTGGAAGCCGCTTGCTGTGCTTAATACAATTCCCTTCTGTATTTTCTTCGTCAGTATGTGGAAACAGTATATAATGCCTGTGCTCGCAATTTGTATGCCGTTTATCTTCTTCTTTGGACCCTATATTACCATGCGCTATGTTTACAAGTTTGACATGTCATTTGACATGTATCTTAAAATTTTCTTTCAAGCTCTAGGTGTAAATGCGAAAATGGACATGAAACAAATTATACAGATACTTGTGAGCTTTATTTCAATAGGACAGTCAATGTATCAGCCGGTGCAAAATGCCTTTCATATTCGGAAGATAGACGGTGATCTACAAGAGAAGGGGCGAGCGGTTCTTCAGGTGAAACATGCACTCGACACCTTGTATCCTGGTCAACCTGAAAAGAATCCTCTTTCTGATCTTGATGAGAAAGATATCTTGCGGTCCTTTGCTGAGTGCTGGGATCTACCCTTTCGTCTTCGGGTCGCCTTTCAGAATATTGGCGAAAAGGAGGTTCTATTTCGTCTCGCCAGCTGCAAGTCACTGCGTTTAGTGTCTTGGAATAAGAAGGGGGCGGTTCTTTTCAAGGAAGCAAGAAATCCGTTCCAGCTTGACTCGGTGCCGTTTTCTGTTTACATGAAAACTGGTAAGCAACATTGTATCTTGACAGGACCGAATGGAGGAGGTAAATCATCTTTCATGCGGAGCTTACTCTTAAATATCTTGATGGCGCAAAAGTTCGGTCTCTTCTTTGGCGACGCTGATTCCAGAGCCTCTCTAGATCCTTTCGAATGGATTGCGAGTGGTCTGCGCCTAGAGGATACACCAGGTCTCTTGTCCTTGTTTGAGAGAGAGGTCCAGTATGCCGCGGACGCACTAAGGAAGGGTGGTCGCGGATTTCTCATCTTTGATGAGTTGTTTCACAGCACGAATCCCCCAGATGGAGAGAGAACGGCTGATCTTTTTTTGACTTCACTCTGGACAAAGAAGAATCTTACAAGCATGATCAGTACACATGTATTTTCTCTTGCTGAGGCGGCACCAAGTCATGTGCTCAGACTTTGTGTTCCAGCCGAAAAGAGGGAAGACGGCTCGCTTCATTTCGACTATAAGATCCGTCAGGGAATTTGTAAAGTGAGCAGTGTCGATTTAGTCTTTGAAAAATGCGGATTCCCTCGTTCCCGGAAAACCTAAGAGGAAAGGAGAATGGCTACCATAAGTGACACGCTGACGATGGGAATCGTACTCGCGGTTGTCCTCGGCTCACTCTTTTTCTACCTGTATACACGCCTGCTTCAGGTCGAAAAGAGAATTAGCCTCACGGAGAATATTTTGCTGGATTTGAAGATGGCGACAGAGAATACTCTAATGATGATGGGTTCGGCACCTTCTGCTCATATGTTTGCTGAGCAGCAGGAAGATCAGACTGAACATGTAGAGGCTGTCTCTGAGGCGCAGCCTCTGCAGGAGCAGGAGGTGGAGGAAATTAAGGAAGAGGATTTCTATAAGTCGGTTTTGCAGAATGCTCCTGTTGAGCCTACGGTCCCTGTACCTGCCACAAAGATGGAGGCTAACTATGAGGCGCTCACGAAGAAGGAGCTTCAGGAAATTCTGAAGCAGCGTGGATTTGTACTTCCGAAGGGTGCTGGGCGTAAGGAGATGCTTGATGTGCTCAAGAAGGCGCAGGCGGCTGCTTCTGCGCCTGCTCCTGCTCCTACGCCTGCACCCGCGCCTGAGCCCGGAAGTGAGTCATCTCTCTCCGTAATGGAGGGTGCCGAACTCGTTGAGTAATATTCTGTGAATAGTGTAAATGGACAGCAAGTTCTTCCGCAAAACAACAGATCCGAATTATTACGCGAACACACAGTATGCGGAGCCGAGAATTCAACCTGCAAACCGTATCTCACTTCCGACACAGGATATTCGTTTTCCAGGATACGCCTCCACTGCTGAAGATGGGCGCATGATCACGGACTATAGACCCCGCTGCAGCCAAAATGTGCCTACAGGAGCGCAGTATGCGACAAAGAACTGGATGGTACATGAGGCGGATTCTATCATTGAGGTCTCACGAAAGAGACAAGCCACCTATACGGGTGCAATCTATGGGATAGATACCTCAGTTGTTCCACGAGCGGAGGTTGCAGTTAAGTGTGTACCGATGGGCTGTGAGTACTCGGAGTCAGTGGCTGGTGGTATTGGTGTTGAGCGTATGGACAAGGCACCCGAGCTCTTTGGTACCTTTAGTTTCCCAACGATGGTGCTCCCACCCGCAGCGAAAACGGCTCTGACCGCACATTATGAAGGCGGACGTAATACGGTGAGAGGACAAGCCTACCGTCCTCTCGGTAACGGTCCAGTTTGGAGCCCAGTCTAAATAGGCAACTCTCTACAGAACAGATGCCTGAACTAACAATCCTATCATTTGATATTGGAATCAAGAATCTTGCATGGTGCCTGATGAAGCGCAATACAGATTTGAGTGGATCTCAATATCAAATTCTCGGTTGGGAAAATGTAAATATTCTGACGGATGGTGCAGCCACCCCTACCAAAGTCACATGTCACAAGTGTTCAGCGAAGGCTACTCACTCCGCGAACGAGACTTTGTCATGTGGGCGCCATTGCCCTGCAGAATTTCCCGCCTTTCGCGATCTCAGTGGAAATGCTCTTAAAAAGATTCCTGCCATGAAGGAACTGAAGGTTCTGTTTGCGCAACGTGGTCTCGCCACCCCGAAATCGAAGGAGGATGCTCTAAAGAAGCTCTCCGCGATTTTCTCAATGCCCGTCGAAGTTAAGAAGGTCAAGAAAGCCGTCGACAATGAACTTTCTGTTTTACATGACGGAATACGCAAGATGATCTTGGAAAGAAAGGCACTCTTTGCGCAGGCGGGAGCGATTCACTTGGAGAATCAGCCTGTCCTTAAAAATCCGACCATGAAATCTGTACAGATTCTTCTTTTTGCTACCTTGCGTGATTTGCTACAAACTCCAACACAGCCGCCGCCCAATCTGCGTCTTATCCACGCAGGTGTTAAGGTCAAGGGTGTACAAGCAGGCGATGCAGGCTATAAGGAACGTAAGCAGGGATCTGAGGCAGCCGCCAAGCAGCTTCTTGCAGGGACCACGGTGAAGGATGCGGCGACCTGGAAGACATTTCTTGAGAAACATACAAAGCAAAACGACTTAACGGACGCATTTTGTATGTGTATAAATGCCTTAACATAAAAGCAAATCGGATTTAAAATAGGGATCTAGCGGAGCACTAGAGCTGACGTCCAAAAAACATAAATGAGTAATTTCGAAGGTGTTCACTACGGGAAGGTTTCTCGCCTCCAGGAGATCAATAACATTGGTTGGAAATGAACTATAGAGTGGGCTCCGATATCCTTTTTTTTCTAAAAAAACGGATATCTGAAATAAACTTGACACATTCATAAAAAACACAACGTAACTACCATTCTGTGCAAAATCATAGGGACTTAAAATTACTTCCAAGGCGCTGAGATGTTCAGCCCGTATATTTACCTGAAACAGTTCTTCAATAACTTCCCGAAATGCTGTCTGGACAGATGTCTCGCTACCACGCCGTTTTCCTCCGAAACCACTCCAGGCTCCTAAGGACGGATTCCATCCGCTGAGAAATTTTGTATCATGTTGAAATAAGATCCCAGCTGCGCTAAAACTCATCAGCCTTCTTTATCGGAAGAGTTTAGAAAATGCCAAAAGCCGCAATACAAATTTCCGGGGAATTTCGTTGCCTCCATCTCATGAAAGAGTCTTTTGAAAAGAATATTCTGCAGGATTTACAAAAGAGAGGTTATACCGTGGACATTTTTGCCCATTGCTGGAAACGCGATCATACGTCCCTGGGCACATATCCATTTGAAGGACGTGGGGATTGGCACAAGACGATGGCGGTATTTTCAAACCAGGACGGTGTAAATCTTTTCAAACCGACGTCCTATCTATTTCAAGAACCAGATGAGGTCACTGTTTTGAAAGGAAAAAACAGATTCGTCCATATGTACTACTCGATTTTCATGGCGAATCATTTGCGAAAGTTACACGAAACAAAACCCGGCTGCACCTACGACCTCGTAATTCGCTACAGAACAGACTGTATTGTGGATGAGCCACTTTTAAAAGACCTACCAACACAAAGCTCTTTTCTCTTCATCCCCAGATCAACAACCACCTACAACTGTGATGGACCTTGGAATGATGGCGATGATAAGCATGTATGTGATTGGCTCGCATACGGTACGCCCGATTGTATGAATACGTATTGTGATACCTTTGTCACTTGGGTTAGTGAGAATGAGACGCCCGAAGGTGAAGCATGTCTTGCTGTGCATTTATCGCGCAAGAATCAAAAAATTATTCGCTCCGACTTGTCCTTTTTCATTATTGAAGGCAATGGACAAATACGAGGAAAACTACGTAATGCGTAATGTTGGTATTTAAAAGAACTTTGAAAAACGAAGAAGAGAAGCATGGCGGGTCGTAGCGTAACGATTCAGGAAATGGAGGATGTTTCACGGACGTTCGGCGGTCCGGATTTCAACCTAAGCAGCGATGTAGGTAATGTAATAGATATAACGGACAACTCCGACGTACTCGGTTTAAATATGTTGGCAAATCAGTCCAAGATTTCAATTGGTGCCCGCGAGGGCTCTACAAATGGCGGCGGCTCCTCATCCTACAATCCGCCGCAGCAGATCCAGGTACCTATGGAGAGTGCGCCGATGTCCGAGATTGAACTGGCTCCTCTGGAGAATCTGGATACAATTACACTCGATGTAGGTGGCGTTGGTTCCGGACCTGCTGTACAGATCAACAAGGACCAGGGTCTCTACAGTAACGCACAGTCAGCCTCAGGTCCCTCTGTAAATCTGACACCCGCACAGGTCTACCGCAACCCTGAAGAGGAGAAGAAGGAGAAGATTGAGTATCTGAACAAGCTTCAGCGCTTGGAGCAGAAGGGATTTCCCGTATCAAAGCGTTTTACTATGGACAACAATCTGGATGAGATCAAGCAGGAGTACAATCGCCTCGTTGATGCGCGTAACCTGGAGAGCTCTCTTCGCTTCCAGCGCCAGGCGCTCATGGGTATTGTCACGGGTATGGAGTGGATGAATAATCGCTTTGATCCGTTTGATCTCAACCTGGAGGGCTGGTCTGAGTCCGTGCATGAGAATGTAGAGGATTTCGATGAGATTTTTGAGGAGCTCTATGACAAGTATAAGGATCGTGGAAAGATGCCAGCTGAGGCGCGTCTTGTCATGGCGCTCGCTGGCTCAGGTTTCATGTGCCACGTGAGCAACACGTTCATGCGCCAGCGTCTTGGACAGGGCATGGACAATGTTCTGAAGAATAACCCCGAGCTTGCACGCCAGTTCGCTGCCGCGGCTGCTTCAGAGGCGGGTCCGGGCTTCGGTAATTTCATGGGCATGGCGATGGGTGCACCGCCGCAGCAGGCTCCTTCAGGACTCGCGCCGCCTGCTATGCAACAGCAGCAGCCGACGGGCGCCTTCTTTGGTAGCTCCAGACAGCAGGGTGGCGCGACCCCGCAGCCGCTCTCCCCGCAAAATATGGCTGCGGCTGAGCCACCGCGCACTGCTCGTCGTGAGATGAAGGGACCAAGCGGCGTTGATGATATTCTGAAGACATTTGAGGAGGTGCGGCGCGCAGAGGCGGTAGGGAACTTTGAGCCGCCGCCGATGAGCATGGGTCTCCCGCCTGCCATGAACCAGCCTGCAGTACAGATCGCGGCAGAGATGGAAAGTGTGCAGAGTGGTGATATCGGCAGCACGACGGAGTCCACCCGCGGTGGTGGGCGCGGGCGTCGTCGTAGACAGCCTGTCGGTAATACATTGGCGATAAATGTGTAAGATAAGTAGGATGAGCATAAATAATTCAGTAGACGTACAAAAAGGTCCAATTGCTGTCTTCACATTTGGACGTTTTCAACCCCCGACAACAGGTCACCAAGTTCTTCTTGATGCTGTATCAAGAATAGCTAAAGAGAATGATGGTGACGGATACATTTTTGTTTCAAGTAAACTAAATAGCGCTGGACATAGAAATGTACAAGCAATTACACGAAACATGAAGAAATCGGGAAATTTTAAATCAACTGGTAATAATGAGAATCCACTCACAGTTGATGTAAAAATGATCTATTTGAATAAAATGTACCCAAGCGAAGGACGAGACATTCGTTTTATTAATACAACGAAGTTAGGCTGTAGAACCGTTCCTTCCGTGTTTCAAAAACTGTTTGATGCTGGATATACAAAAGTCATTATGGTGGTTGGAAGTGATCGTGTTGAAAGTTTTAGCACATCGTTTAAACGAAATAATGATTCGGTTACAGTTGTCTCTGCGGATGAACGAAATCTTGAGAATGAGACATCGAATGATCCAACGAAAATGTCAGGTACAAAAATGCGAAAGGCGGCGCTCAGAGGAGATGTTGACTTTTTCAAGAAAGGTGTGAAGATAGGTTCGATGACGGATGAGGATGTAATTGATCTAATGAATCTGGTTCGTGCTGGGCTTGGTTTTCCTCCCTTCACAGGAAAGGGCGGAAAACGAAGAAATACCAGAAAGCGTGTTTAAGAATTTATCCTTTGCAGGTTCTGCTTGTAGATAATTTCTGCTGTAAATCCATCCTTCTTCTTATCTTGGTAAGATTCCTTTTCCTTCGGAGCAAATCGAGCCTGCTTCTCCATGAGCTTCCTCAGTATATCCTGTTCCTCAGGTGATAAGCCAATTTGACCCTCCTTTGGTACGTCAGCCTGCGGGACAGGAGTTCCTAGATAAAATGCGCTGTTTTCATTCAAGAGCACAGTCATAATAAGAATAACAAAGATGGTCATGATAAATGCAACAATAATGTTGCGCGTGGCGACAAACAGGACGGTAAAGATGAGGGCACGACGAACCCATGGCTGCTGAAAGAACTTTTCCTGTTCCTTTGATACTTCCATACCGAGGAATCGTCCACCCAAATTCAAGAGCAACATCATCAGCCCAATGAAATACGGATTTGTGTTGATGCCCATGATGAGCCCTTCAAGTGGATTTAAGGGTGCTGCGGCGGCTGCAGCAAGAACCGGAGGCACAGAAGCCATTACTCTACCCAGGTTTGAGTTAGTTTATGGAGATCTTCAAAATAGAAGAAGACAGCCATGCCCACCATGGAGGCTACATAGGGGCTCCAGGAGGCGGCGAGGAAAAAGGCTAAGACAAGTGCCAGACGCCACATGGGATATGTGTACAGTTTTACAAGACCCATGCTGTAGGGTGTCTCGAAGATAGCACCTTCAAAGATATTCCAAATGAAGAAGATCGCCGTAACGGCAATACAGAGGATTTTATCTAATTTTTGATACTCCATTTCGGTTCTTCTACTATGAGGAAACAGAGGTATTTTGTACACTTCCAGTTGTCTTGTTTGAGTTGTCCTGGATAGCCTGTGTAGACACGTTTTCCTCTTCAATCAGTGTCGGATTCTCACCTAGAACGCGCTCGATGAACCACTTGTGTTCATTCGGTACGACGCGAATATCGGCATTGAAGCCCTCAGCAACCTTGCTGTGTCCGGCACCAATCAGAAGACCAGCGAAAAGCGCGAAGACGAAGCCAATCGCCCAGCCGTATTTTTGTACGACGAGGAAGGTGGATCCCACGAGTATGAGGCGACCAAGAGTGGTATCGGCGAACTTGGCTACCTTAGGGAGCAGCTTGCTTACAAAGACAATTCCAAAGATGATGATCGCAAAGAGCAGAATTTCGAAAGGTGAACCGTATTTCTCTAGCAGTTCCATGAGGTTTTGTTGAAATCCACCTGTTTGGACGACCATTGTTTCTTCTGCTCCTGGCGCTCAAAACATTTTGCCAGAAAGAGCAGGGAGGTCCGGAGGACTATGGAATTTTGTACACTTGAAGATGCATTTCCAGATTTCAAAACAAAGTCGACCGCAAGGAGTGAAGAGAAGAAAAAGGCAAAGCGGTGCAAAGGACCGGCTCAGACGTATCTAACAGCGCAGGATAATACGGACCCGGATCGCCCTGCGCAGATTAAGATGCCTGAGGTGCCACCGGTCAATGAGAAGACGGGGCTCAGAGAACATACTCCGGTAGACGCTCCGCAGGCAGAGCCGTTTCTGGATGTTGGGAGTGAGTACGATCAACTTCTTTCCTCCTTGTCTTCTGGGAATGGCACCGTGGCAGGTCCGACAAAGTTGGCGAAGGGGAAACCGCCGGCTTTCTTTGGTGCTGGGGAGGATGATGATACTACGGAGGGATTTGCGACGTTCACCGATGTAATTGGTGATGATCCGGGGTACAAGTTGAGCCCGGATTTTACACAGACCTTTGCGACAAAGGGTGCCGCGAAAGCTGGTGGCTTGCCGACGACCGCAGGTCTACCGACGGCTGATGTAAATACCAACATCAACTGGAAGCCAATGACGAGTGGTGGTGCGAAGACAGCGTTTTACTCGAAAGTAGTAACACGTCCTTCTGCGCCAACGCCTGTCAGCCCCTCATCTGATGATAGTCGTGACCTACTGAAGAAAATGGACAAGATTTTCGCACGCTTAGATGACCTGGAAAATAGGAAGAGTGAGAACGCCCAGACAGAGGTTGTTCTGTTTGTGATGAGTGGTCTCTTTATCTTATTTTCCATGGATCTCCTGGTGCGTAAGGCGGGAACTGTGCGGCTAGTACGTTAGAGTGAATACCGATAAATAAACGCAATTCGATTGCTTTTATTTAGAGGTTTTACTTATTTATTTAATGGCGATTGCGACGGGACGCCTTGCGATTCTTGCGGCTAGACTTGCGGCTGGACTTACGATTCTTGCGAGACACTTTGCGAGACGCCTTGCGCCCACCTGAATAAATATTACTAGATCCAGGCGGCGAGCGGCGGACAAACTGCTCGCCAAACGCGGCAGCCGCACGCGCCTTGTTGTTCGCTGATATTACCGGTGATGCAGCAGCGGCATTTCCAAATTTAGCATTAGCTACTGGCTTTACCAGGTTTGTTGCACCAGGCGCATACTCAAGATTCACACCGACCTTCGCCGCCTCCGCAACAACATCCGCCGTGACGACACCAGGCTGCGCCGCCTTCATGGCAGCCTGGAGCTCGGCAACCGCGCGCCCCGTGAGCTTACCCTGGTTCTTGAGTGCCATTGAGTCGAGGAGGAGCTGCTTGATCATGTCAGCCTGCTCACGTCCAGATAAACGGTACATGGCTCTTGAAACCGCGCCCGCACCCTTGCCTGCTGTGTTGCGCACAGCACGCGCGGCGCGCCCTGTTACATTTCTTACACGGCTGCCGAAAGCACGGAGACCTGTGGCGACACGGGTACCGAATCTGCCGATGGCACCGCGAGTACGATTGACGTTTCTATTGAACTGGGACTTGCCGTTAGCATTTCTGAGCGTGAAGTAATTGAATTTAGGGAAGGGGATCGGCACCGGCCACGGTATAGGAGGGTACGGTGGTCCAAGCAATCTCTTCAACTTATCTGCCGCCGCCTGTACAGCTGCATACGCAGCCGCGCAACGAACCGAGCGGTTCACGCCGGTCGGGCTACCCTTGATGCAACGTCTCGCTGTTCTCGCAGCAGCCTCGAGTTCGCTTCCCGCAAGGGAAACAGCATCGGCGGTAACAGTACCAATCTTCTTAGCAGCCTCCGCAGCTGCCTGTCCAACTCTGATCGCACCCGCCAGAACTTTCGCGCCCGCGATACCCAAGCCAGCCTTGCCAGCCGCCGCCGCCTCACCAAGACCTAACAGTGTAGCCTCGAGGGCTGACTGAACCGTCTTCTTGCCTGAAGCAACAGTATTGCTAAAGGCAGTAGACGGCTTGGAGCGGTCAAGAACTGTGTCTAACTTCGCAACAATCTGCGCCTCACAGGGGGTGCATCCAAGGCTTAGATTTGTCGCACCAGGAGCATACGCCATGGCATTAATGTTTCTCTTCAAGCGAGCCTCTTCTTGTTCTCTGGCATACTTGTTTTCCTCATAAATCTTCTTTGCCTCAGCTACACGTGCATTCGCCGCCGCCTTAGCATTCTTGTTTTTCTGAGACATATTAAAAGAAGTTGTCACTTGCGGAGGCGAAGTGTTAATAAACGAGTTTTCCGCCACTTCCTTTCCAGCAAGTTCCAGGGCGCTGTTCCAGTTTCCTGTAGCTGGCGTGTTTGACATTTTATTCTGATTAGAACCAAGATTTTCTACAAATGTGTTGTTGCCAAAAAGACCAACCGGAGATACGAACGCATTTGCGTTCGTTTTTTCCTTAGCACGCTCGTCTCTTTTTTTGTTATTTTCAAGGCGACGTGCATTTCTTACTTTAGCTTTTTCAAGTAAATTCGAATCAACCGCTGAAAAGGGATTGTTACCAAGTCCATTGTTTGCAAGTAGAGCTTTGCGCGCCGCATTCCGCCTTTGTATCTCAGCATGAAGCTTTTCCCTCTTTCTTGCCTGGGCTCGCGCTAATCCAGGCGTTGTGTTATGCCTGCGTCTATTTCTACGTGATGTAGATACAAACGAGGGTAATAGGACCTGACTCTGTTGAACCGGAGGTGGTTGAACCGGAACTGGTTGAACCGGAACTGGTTGAACCGGAACTGGTTGAACCGGAACTGGTTGACCTAATTGAAAAAGAGAACGACCCTGATTCATGTTCCAAATGTTCGGTTCCTCTCTTGCCGCCTTTCGTTTTGCAGCAAGTAAATTGTTTCGATTCACAGGTAAAGGAACCTTAGCCGCAGCACGTACTCTATTGTTAGCACCAGGTGCTGCAGGCTGTGGTGTCGGAGGAAAATTATTATGCTCTTGCATATTTATTTCATCCTGTGCCTTCTGTACCCAATTTGGATGATTTCGCAGAAGTTCGCGCTGCAGTTGATTAACTCTTGCTCTTTCAAGATTATTATTCAATGATTCGACTCTTCTCCGTGACGCATTTCTATATGCAGGATTATTAGAATAAGCTGCTAGTGGTGTTGGTTGTTGTCCTAAGAACGATCGCAAATAATCCATTTATAATTGTAAAGATTTAAAGCCCCCTATACTAGGTAAGCCTCGGCGACCCCCTTCCTGGCTGATATTGGCTTCAACCATACCATTATTATTTAGTCCTTTCACACTGGTAGTATTTGAATTTTCTTCCTCCTGATTTTCAACTTCCTTTTCAGGCTCAGGACCGCGCATCTTCTTCAAAAGTCTCTCATACAGTTTCAAATGTATCTTCTTTGTAAATTCCCGTGTATCTTCACATTCCTTTTTGGTCAATAAAACAGAATCCTTGAAACAGGAAGCATTTACAAGATTCTTGAAGAAATCCGCAACCTTTTCCATCCATTCTAGACCGAATGTCTCTTGCAAAAGATCCTCTGTAAGTTCAATAGCGTCCATAAATTTCTTTTCATTTTCACTGTAATTGCCATTTTGCCATTCAACATATGTATCTTCATCAAAGGGGCGTATTTCAAACGTAATACCGTCAATGTGAATTTTTACATCTTTGGAATCGTGAGTTGACGTGCCTGGAAGTTCTTCTTCAAAATTATTATTTCTATTTTCGTTTTCATTTTCTTCTACCTCCTCGCTATTTTCGTTATTTTCATTCTCGTCTTCATCCTCATCTTCTTCTTCATCCTCATCTTCTTCTTCATCCTCATCTTCTTCTTCATCCTCATCTTCTTCTTCATCCTCGTTCTCTTCTTTCTTTTCTTCCTCCTCGTTCTCTTCTTTCTTCTCTTCCTCCTCGTTCTCTTCTTTCTTCTCTTCCTCTTCCTCCTCCTCGTCTACCAAACCCTTATTGGTTTGCTTATTTCTCCACCCTACACTCTTCTTAATTTTTTGAAAAATGCTGGTTTTCTTCAAACCTTCTGCTACGCCACCATTCCCATTTTCATTTTCATCATTATTTGCACCGCCCTTAATAGCCTGTATGGTAGCTCCTTCACCGCCGCTGAGCAAGGTAGCATCAGGATTGAAGCCGCCACCCTGCACAGGCATAATTCTAGCACTTTCACCACCATGGAGTAAACTTACACTTGGATTGAAATTCGGAGGTGCCTGATCTCCCATCTATTTAGAGGACACCTAAGCAAATAGTACGTTTTTCCTCTATACTAGATGACCGAGGTCCTCAGCCCCAACCAAGAAAATATGATTCGTTTTGATCCTGATCCGCAAACTCGCCGTAGAAAGATTCATTGTAAGCAGGAACTTATTGTACAAAGTCTCCAACGTTTTTATGCCCAGCGCACGGATATTACCGAGATTCTCCCTATTCTCCTAGGCACATCTGCCCTCTCCCTCCGTCTTATTGACTGGTTCGTCACCAATTATGCGAAGACACACAACACGGCATATATCTTTGAGGGACAGGAGTTCCTCGTCTACACAAATTATAAGAGCCAGCTGAAGGCGTACAGTAAGAAGCTTTTTGACCCCTTTTGTCGCCGCGAGCGTATCTACTTCCAGGTTCCAGGACAGCCCTCTTTTCTTACCACCGTTGGAAAACTGAACTTCTTCCGGTGGGCACTCGAGAAGGGAGTTCTGGATTATCTCCGCCTCAATGCCGCAACCGTAGAGGCTGAAATGAACTCCCAGATGCGCGAGAACGCGAAGATTCGTAAGACAACACCGACAAATACGACGAGCACCGCCACGACACAGCAGTCTACGGCAACTGCGTCAACGCAGCGCTCCACCACGCGCCGACGCATTGTAAATAAAGAGCAGGTGTCTGCGAAACAGATGCAGAAACATGATCTACAGATTGTGATGAGCTTTGACTAGCTTAGCGACAGCCACTGCGTTAGCGTTTGCGATAATTTGTAGCAGGATTATCAAAGGCTGGCTTCAGCTCCTCGTAGGCTCTCAAAGTTGTAAGGTTCTTCTTCTCAATCACGGTCTGCGGAACCCATTGACTCTGAAACTCCCGTGTTAGAATTCGCTTGGATTCAGCGATTCCACGGTCTTCCTTTTCTTCAAAGACAGCTGCCCGAAATTCCCGTATGGCATTCCGAGAATCATGGGCAGGAGAATAGTTTTCAAAATAGGGATTCTGTGCGAATCCGTCCGACCCCGCCTTCAAGGTAGCATTCTGACGATACGGTCCACTGGCGCTGTTCCGACTCGGCACAGGATTCATGTCAAGATGAGCAGGTTCGCCCTTCTTATCCGGGCGATTCAGATCCATATACGGTGCATCAGTCTGCCAGTGCTCAAACTGTCGAGCATTTACAGCATCTCGCGTTGATACTTCTCGCCGTGAGCGTAGAACCATTTGTGGCATAGGAACTGCGGGCTCGTACTCCAAGGGGAACGGCTGCATCTATCTAAACTATCTTGAACACTCTTTTTTAAGAAATGCCCCCCACTCAACGAAAGTTGATCCCCTACATAATAAGTATAAAGGAGACAGAGAAACTTACTGTTTACAAAGTATCACTCTTCTTAACCACTGGTGGCAGATCACTTTGGGAACTCTCATCGAACGAAAATCCAGAGCAGACTCTCACCGACAACGATTTCGTGGTGGACAGAATCTATCCAAAGGACAAGTTGATATTTGCAAAAATAAATTCACAAAAGACAAATCTCGCGGCGTTCTACACGTGGGAAGAGACCAAAAAGGAAGACTGCTGGAGAACCTTTCATGTGTGTCTCGATGTGGAGTCACGTAGATCTTGGTTTCGCTCAGAGTATCTAGAGACCCCATTTGAAGGGACTCCTCTGACTCCCTCTTCTCTTATCACTGACATTCTGAGTCTTAAGGAATAGCACCAATACTATATATAAAGGATGAGTTCTACCCGCAATAAGACAGTAAAAAGAACTCAGGATGACATCAGCGGAAACGCGATTTTCACCCCGCTCATGAATTTTTTACAAAAGGAAACGGACTCCGCCTTTAAGAGACCCTGGCACCGCCTTGAGCGTGGTCTTCGGATGAATCGTCTTCGTCTCTTCAGTGAAGAGGAGGCAAAGCGTCAGCATTTGTCCGAGCAGGAGAAGAATAATCTCTTTATTCTCTTAAATAAGAGCTTGGAGAAGAAGCTACTGAATAGCAAGACGGCAGTTGTGTATGATATGGAGGAGGAGAAGATCAAGGAAATTAAGGGTCTCGTTACACACAGAAATAGCGCTGGAGAGACTCTCTTTCAGCTTCTTGACCGCAAAAATGCTGTTACCTTCAGACGCCGACCGGCAGGCACTGAGGCAACGACTTCGTCGGAAAAAGAATCTAAACTCTAATACTATCCTAGAATAGGGAACCCTCAAAACTTGAACCGAAAACATGTTCAGCGACTATCATGAAATGTTCAAACCGGTATGTGAGTTTGTAAGAACATCTACAGATATTTTACCATATGGAGATCATCCTACTCTCTTCACAAATTGTTTCACGGATTCCTATATGCTCCTGCATCAGAATCTAGATGAATCAGAATTGAGTGAACAAAAGAAACGCAAAGCCGAAAAACTCTGTGAATTTGTACATAATGCCTATGAGCAGTTTTTGGAAAAAGCTATTAATCCCGAATGGTCAAAAAAGACCGCGGAAGAGAGAGAAGCGCATATTAAAAGTCTATGTGCAAGACCACAGATTGAGCAGAGAACAGATGCCTGGTATGCGCAGGCAGCAACAGTACTTACTGCTAGTGAATTCTCTACCTTATTTGGTTCGGCGCGCGGGAGAGCATCACTTGTTCAGACAAAGGCGAATCCTCCACCACCTTCTCCACCGCGTCCTCTCGCACATAGATCTGAGGAAATTGGACCGCTAACCTGGGGTGTTCGTTTTGAGCCGGTAGTGAAGCAGATTCTGGTCAAAAAGTGGGGATGCGAGATCAAGGAAATGGGGAGACTTATTCATGCTACTGATTCATTTCTGGCTGCGAGTCCCGATGGCTTAATTGTAAAGTGTCCTCACAAAGAGAAGGTTTGTCGCCTTGTTGAAATCAAGTGTCCGTACACGAGAAAGGTGGGCGGCGATATTCCCTTTGAATACTGGGTTCAGATGCAGATTCAAATGGAAGTTGCGGAGATTGATGAGTGTGAATATGTGGAATGTGAACTTGTCTCCAAGAGACCTGGACAGCCACTTGTTGATCTGAGTGGTTGTAAGATGACAGGAAACCTCTACCTGTGGGAGAAGGACGGTGCTCTTGTTTATGAATATGATCAGATTGAAAAGGAGGGATGGACACTTGTGGAGACCATTCCATGGGGACTTCACAAGTTTCATAATAAGGTCGTTCGCCGCGATCGAGCATGGTATGACTCTACGCATATTTGGCGCCAGGCATTCTGGACCGATGTTCAAAGAGTAAAAGAGGGTCTTGATCTTCTTGAGCCGGTTGCACCTATGACGCCGAAGGTAAAGGTCAATGTCTGTAAGATTCAGGATGATGCTGATTAGAGCAACGGGCATTTCAAACCGGAAGTTTATATCCGTAGTTTACGCCGAGTTTGGCGTCCACCTTGTAATCCACGAACTGCTGATAGACCAGTTCCAGCAGGTCTTTTAATACTATCTAATTTCTTTTCAAGGTCGGCAATCTTCTTTTCAAGTTCAGCAACAATCGGGGGCAATACATCTTTTATAATTTCATTATATGCTAGTGTTGCCCCTACACCGGCTGGACTTTGTTTTGGTCTCGTTTCATGTAGTTTAAACGTCGCCAAGGCAGTAGACATTTTCTATATACTCTAGACATTTTAGTATGAGTTTAACATATTCGTTGTTTTAAATACTTGAATTCAGCGTCTGCGGCTTGTAAAACGTCATCAAGAGTTCCTTGAACGGCATCGAGCACGTATCAGGATATGCATGCTTGTAATTGTTTGTCATCTGCTTGTAATTACCCACCATTTCAACCCGTGATTGAAATGATGTTTCATAGCAGCAGCCTGACTTGATTGCACTGTACTTTGCGGTCGCCTCCGGCAACCAATCATTGAGTGCATTATACGCGGCACGCGGCTTATCAAGCGCTGCCGCCGCATACTGTTCCTGGAATCCCTCAGGAAGACGCAGTGGTAGTTTTTTCGCAAACTGCGGCTCGTGGGGCATAAGTTGAGAGGGCACTAAGAAAAGTACCAAAAAAAGTGTAAGAATTATGAGGAGAGGTGCCAACTTCATCTTCTTTGACTGCGTTTTCTTTTTCAACTAGTGACAAGCTAAGCGGTTGCATACAGGGTCACAACCTAAACGGTTGCATACAGGGTCACAACCTAAGCGGTTGCATACCGGAGAGTCCAATTGCGCGCCTCCTGCTCGTATTGTGCCCTATTAGTCTTGTACAAGTTGGCAATTTCCGGAACAAGCGGATCATCCGGATTCGGATCAGTCATCAAACTACCAATACTCAACAGCACCTTGCTAATTGTAAGTGCAGGTGACCACTGACTCTTCAAGATATCAAGGCAAATAAGCCCAGCAGCATTTACATTCGGGTGGTAGATCTTCGTAGTAAACTGTACATGAGGAGGCTTGAAAGGATAATCAATAGGGAACTGAATCTTGAGCTTGAAGAAACCACCCGAATAGGGCGAATCGGCGGGACCATAGATGACTCCCTCCCAGCGAAAGATATCTGTCTCTATTTCCGGTCCAGCACTGCAATTGGAAGGCGGATCCTTCTTGAGATCGGCGAGTTCCTTTAGAATACGTTTGGCAGACATGATATAGTTTATTGACACATGTTTTTATTGCGCCCTTTGTCAATTTTTCGCCACCCAAGTAGAATGAACACGCTTCCCATTGTATCAGAGTTCCTCGGTGCCTTTCTGCTTATCCTCAGTATCCTGGCAACAGGCAATGCCTTTGTTATCGGTGCAACTCTTGCGGTCATCATTTTGTTGATCGGAGGAGTCAGTGGTGCGCATGTAAATCCGGCAGTCTCTGTTGCCATGTATCTTAAGGGTGCTCTTTCTCTCACCGAACTGGCGGCTTATTCAGCCGCTCAGATAGTGGGGGGAGCTTCGGCGCTCTACGCTTACAAATCCTTCGCGTAAGGTAGTGCGTATTTTAAGTTCTGAAGGTTTATGTTCATTTTTTTGTTTTCTATGAACTGGTGGTTTGAGTAAATCATCAATACATGATTCACAATATCCTACTTTTGTAAGCTCATTGCAACCATCAGTCATACATGAGAATACGAGAGGAATACGAATTCTGAGTTCTACCCTCTGCATAACTACTATATAGTTAAGAATAGCGCATATAGAGCGCGGCAAAAAGACAAACTAAGATTGCAGCAGCAGGTGCTGCTACTTCGTTGCCCTGAGCAAAACCTTCCGTGGTATCCAAAGGCTTTCCACAGTCCTTGTCCCGATGATTCGCAATTACCGAACCATCTGAACAAAAACTCTTATTTTTAAATTCATTATTATAATCGTCCTGTGAAATCCATGAATCGAGGACCCACTTTGTTTGCTGAGGTCGTCCAGACGATCGGTCAATGTCACCTCGATCTACAATCCATACATCTCCTTCCGAAGAAGAAAGAGCACCCTTATGATCACCGACAGGCAGGGTCACCTTTTTGCAACGAGCGTAGCCCGTTCCGAGAATGGTATTTACAACCGGCATGGGATTAAGCGCTGACTCAGCATCTTCCATTATACCAGGCGCAAGACCACGTAAGCCCGGGAGCCCAGCGCTCTGTAAAGCCTTTTTTGTCGCCTTACCCAAGGAATCGCCAGTAGGAATTCCATTTACATAGGTCCACATCTCAGCGCCATTTGAGCATGAAGCCCCCGTCTTTGTAAAATAATTAACACCCATCGGAAAAAGCGGCATCCCTTGCGTCAGCGATGAACTTGATTCGCCGAAGCCAATCATATCCGAGTAATACGCTGCACCCTTCACGGCATTAATAACAGAATCTAACGAATCGCCCTTGTGGACACCAATATTTCCAGGTACGGGTAGTTCCCCACTGTAATCATATGAGGGTCCCATAAGATCTACATCCGTCCCCACCGATGAGCTCGGTAGAACAGATGTTCTTGTTTCATTTCCTAATTTTGTTGGATCTGTAGCCATTCTATTAAACCTAAAGTTATTTCTACAAATTGAATCAATGGTAAACCTCGCGGTTGCAATTCCTACATGGCGTCGGTGGTCGTTTCTTGAAAAGGCTCTCGGTCCTTATCTTGAAAATGATCTTATTCAAAAGGTAGTTGTCTGTGATGAAACAGGTGAGGATGTTGCCGCGATCAAGGCGAGTCGTTTTGCAAATCATACAAAGCTGATTCTTCATGTAAATGATAATAAACTTGGTATGTACCATAATAAGCGGAAGTGCCTCGAAGTTGCCGCCGCGGCAGGTGCCGAGTGGGTTTCCGTGATTGACTCCGATAATCTGTTTTCCGACGATTTCTTTGAAACCCTGGTTGATGCTATACAGAAAGAAAATAATATAAAGACTGTCTTTGCCGCCACTGATATCATACATTTACACAAGAAGACAGGCACATCTATGGTTCACACGAAACAATTTGCGGGCTACAAGATTACAAAGAAGAACTGGAACCAAATTCTACAGATGCCCAAATGGAACTTTCTCCTAAACGACGGAAATTGGACGGCTCACAAGGATGTGCTGTCTTGTTTTAATCCTTGTGCAGATGAAGAGCAAATACGTGCCACAGATTCACTTCTTCTTGCGAAAGAAATGATTTTGGGGGGCTTCACGTATTATGTTGTTCCAGGACTTAAGTACATTCACACTGTACACGATGACAGTGAATGGATAAAGACAGAAGAGATTTCACTTAAACTTTTGAGGACAACGAAATGGCACATAGAAAATTGAAGGAAAGATCCAACAATCTAAACGGTATAAATGAGCGCACTCTTCGCTGCTCTGGATCCCGTGAATGAAAAGAAGACATACACGGACAAGGAGATGGAGTGGTTTTCGGCGTCAAGAGAGACCTCTCCTAAGGATGAAGTGAGATGCCCTGTGTGTGAATCTACCTATGAAGAATGGTTTGTAGAGGATACTTCCGTTTGCAAAAAGTGCGGTGAAGTTCTTGAAACCGAAATAGATCAAAGTGCAGAATATAGGTTCTTTTCAGCTGAAGATCGTAGCGGAAATGACCCTTGTCGTGTTGGTGCGCCCACTGACATTCGCTTCCCCTCCTCCAATCTCGGTACAATTATCTTACTTAAATCACAAGGAGGAAATGCCTCAAATGCACGAGCAATGAATCGTATTCGCAGATATCATACCTGGAATATGATCCCCTATAAGGAGCGCTCTCTTCTTCAGGTCTTTGAACAATTTGCTCTTGCCTCGGTAAATAATGGCATCAACGGAAAGGCAATTGACACTGCCAAACAACTTTATATTCAGCTCGTTGAGCACTGTGACAGGCGTGGTATGTCGAGAAACTGCGTCGTTGCCAGCTCGGTCTATGCCGCACTTAAGATTGTGGGCGAACCGCGGAAACCGAAAGAAATCGCCGACATGTTCCATTTGACAACAGCACAATTTACGAAGGCATACAAGTACTTCCAGGAGGTTCTCGCCATGGCGAAGCAGCGTGGGCAGATCTCAGATGAACTTGCTCCGGCATCAGCACCGAGTACACGAGCATCAAATTATATCACACATCCATTGAGCAAGCTTCCGATTTCACGTTCACAGTACACAGAGATTCAAGCACAGGCTATTCTTGTGGCGAACAGAGCTGAGGAACTTCTGGTCAGCCCTGAAAATATGCCGCCTTCGCTCGCTGCAGGCACGATTGCCTTTGTTCTTCAGCGCACAGGATACGAGGATATTCCGCTCGAGCGGATTGCCTCAGTTTGTAATGTCAGTGAAGGTACCCTACAAAAGTGTCTGAAGCGGCTAGAGGTTGCCAAAGATTCTTTATGGACTCCTAAGTAGAGAATGGGAGGTTTCGCTTCCAAACCAACTACAATACCCACACGTGAAGAAATGCTAAAGGTGACAAGCGATGGAAAATATTTCATTGAGCACGCATTTTTTTACATGGCGGGTCAAATGAATATGAAAGATATGCTCATTATGGCACAACCAGGTAAGTGTAGTGAAATGATTTTCTTGACAGCAAAGGCACTTCAAACCTCGTTCAAAAAGTACAAAATTAATCCTGTAAGAGGCGACGATGGATTCGTCTATTTCCAAAAAATAGATGATATCAAGGGAAGATGCAAGGGTGAAATACGCGATGATTCGACAACGTACCTGGTCTGTGTAACAATTGCCATGTTTTATATTCGGATTTTTCAGATTTATGGGGCGCTTTCTTTAACAATCTTGGATGTAGATCCGCTCTATTACCAGCAGCTTGGTGGGGCTTACCAAGGCGCAATCCAAGAAGGCGGTCGCCTCCGTGTCGACGATGTACTCCCTGTTTCATTTGAAATTCTCCGCAGATATCTCTCTCCTACTGCCACAGATCAGTATTACAAGTTCGACGGAACTACCTATGCGATTTATTTCGATAAAAACGTAGATGCATTTAATGATGTTGCGAAACTTACAATGGAACTCCCCAGAAAGGCAGGACAACGGAAGAATCCTAGACTCGAATTTAATTTACGAATTGTCGAACGTGAGAGAACATACGTCTTCTTTTTTTCTAAATTCAAGGGTCTCAGAGAAAATCCTGATCAACAGTCGATTACACTCTCCAAGGGCTCAGGTATCGAATCTGAGTACAAATGGAACGGATTGACAATACCAAAAGCAATAGAGAAGAAGGTGATTGACGTAATAAAATCATCAGGTGGCTTGGCAACAGAAGATTCCGAACTTGAAGAGAAGGGCGAAGATAAATTGACAGCCGACGAAAAGAAGCGTGTCTTACTATTGGGTGAAAAGAGGGTCTCACCATCCCTTCAGACAGCCGATCTCTGGTCTATGTTCACTGACAGAAAGTACACGAAGGCACACTGTGTTGCGAGAGCCATCCAGCTCGTATCAAGCCAGGCATTAGAAAAGACTGTGCCACCGGCGATTTACAGCAGTATCTGTAAAGAAAAGTTCATGGCTAGTTCAGGTACACTGCCTGGACTGGGTCAACCAATTCTCAAGGAAAAGGGTCTCTTTGTTCTTCACCAGCTCTTCTATGATAAATTACAGCAGATTACACCAATTGTATCCATTGAGACACAACCGAAGTATGTCGCCCTCAATAATCTCATGGCGCAAGTGTTCTTGAATCCTGAAGGTACAAAGATGGATTCAATTACAGATCGCTCTTCCAAAGACTACTGTGATCCGAAAGAGAGAAAGGGTAGACTTGTACTTGTACAAGATAAAGTTACTATTGGAAAGCTGAGAGAGCAGGTACGTGAGATGCTTCTCTTACAAATAAGTCACACCGCCGAAGTTGTCAAACTACTGAAGGAACTCTTTGTTCTTGAAAAAGGTGTACCTGTCACCTTGAATCCGAATATTGTTAAGGGAGGTCTACCTACAGTCAACGCAATTGCTGATAAGGCTCGCGATCTGCTCTTCAACTATTACAAGATGTGTGAAGCGAGATATCAGGTGGGCATCCGCGCCATTGCAGCGGCGCCTGGTACAGCTTTCGTTTAAATACAATTGTGTTTTACAAAAGTAAACGTCAATCGTATTTGTCTAAGCGAAGCGCTTCTTATCCGAATCGGACATGGCACGCCAACGCTTGCCGAGCTCCTTGCCAACATCACCGAACGCCATCTTCGGGTTCTCATTCATTACATTCTTGCGCTCGGCTTTTACGAACTTCATGTATCCGGAGAGTGCTCTGCGCGTTCCCTTGCGCTCCACTTCTTTGCGCTCCTTCTTCGCCTTACGCGTACCCGCGCGACCCTTGTACTTTGACTTCTCCGCATCTGTCAATTTGCGCCAGCGCTCACCCACCATCTTCCCCACCTTGCCAATGTCACTCTTCAGGCTGGGATTTTCCGCGACAATTTTCTTGCGCTCTTCCATTGAAAATGCAATAAAAGGATTCATCATTCTACATTGTATATATTTAAAAAGTAAGCGCTGGCTGAACATCTAGGAATCGCATCGGCTGAGCATTAAAAATATAGTAGGTAAATCGCGCATCGGTCCTCCATTTCCATTCATCGTGCGGAATTCCAGAATCCATGAGTACAATATCATACTTACACGCATCAACGACAGTTTCCAGAGCTACAACCGATTTCTTACCAGAAATCCACGCCACTTCTCCAATTGGCTTGCCACTCGGGACACTTGTATGAAAAGTATCAGTAATTCCTACATAGGTACCATCACATTCATAGATGTCAGTATGCTTCACGTTGAAACTAGTATTCCAGCACGGAGAACCAAGAGGCAGATGCCCCGATCCAACCTTATGAACGCGACGATTTGCGATATGTTCTACAGATCGCCAGCAATACGTTGATGTCCAGATATGAGGAAGTCCAACCAGAGGATACCCCTCCTTTTGAAAGAGATGAACGAGTCGTCCTATCTTGCTGGTTTCATAAAAGAGAGCCGTCAATAGACGAGAACCAATTCCCTTCTTTCTCTCAGAGGTAGCCACACAGAAAAAATCAACGAGTCCTGCCTCTTCGCGAATAACTTTATCTACAAATCCAAGAGTTCCAAGTGGACGTGAAAAGACAACTCCTGTGCCCTGAACCATTACCCCTATCCAGCCCTCCTTCAAATACTCCTGAAGCTGCTCGGGACTAAGAGAAACACGCGCACCTGGATAGGTCTGATAATGCGTCTTAAGAAGAAAACAGATCATTTCGCAGTGCTCAGCTTTCACAAGAGTATAAGAGAAATTGGGTTGAACTGGATGTTCTTTTCGAATTACATAGGGATTGCCCTCGACGGCAACTAAACTTTCAAAAAAATGCGACCAATGTGGTCCTGGTGACTGCTTCCAGAAGGACATAATTCTAAATTTGATTCGCTAAAACTCCTAAAGTTCCTCAAGTATGGAGACAAAGGTAGAGAAATGCCAACATGAGGGTTGTAAAAAGAAGCTAGGTCTCCTTGGTTTCACTTGTAAATGCGAGAAGAACTTTTGCGGAACTCATAGAATAGCAGAAGTACATAAGTGTACTTTTGATTATTATCAGCAGCAAAAGAAGGATCTTCTTAAATATATGAGTACAAAGATCTCGGCAGAAAAGGTGGGGGTCATTTAACAAAATAAAACTGAAAAATGTAAAAATTGAGCCGCGGCAGCCGGCAAACGGGAGGTAGAACGATATGTCCCAGTCTGCTGTACCTATCACGCTTCGTCTTCTCCGCAAGGGCTCCAAGAACAAGATGGATGACGACGTAATCACCATCTTCTGCGAGTCAGATGATTACGACAATGAGTACCAGAACTACCGCCTGCGTTATCTGGATGGTGGCTCTGAGGACCGCATCCGCCATGAGACTTACCTCACGGACGAGCAGCTCGATTCTTACCTCTCTTCTCTCTTCTCACTGATTGGCGAGGACACCGAGCCGTTTCAGAGCATTCAGGTGCTTGCCCCTGGGTTTCCCAGTGTTCTCTTTGATGCCGATCGTGTCTACACTGTGAAGGACCACCTGCTTACCCTACTCCCTCTTCTTACGAATGTGTACCGTGTTTACTAATTAGCTAAATACATAGATACAAGTGTGGGCGACCACTTTCCCATAAGTTTTGTTTCTTTTTGATTAAACCACGCGAGATCATCCTTTTCTCGGCGATCGGATTTGAAACGGGCAAACGCATCTGGGTGCTCCTTGATCCACGCGAATTCATCGAGCGCCTTTTGTAGTTCTGCAGGCGGCACGAATCCTCGGAACACGTGGTACTGGAAAAACGTATTTTCGGGGTAATCGGGCTCCCTGCTTTGTAAGACTAGACCCGTATGCTGAAGCGATACTATTTTTGATACTTTTGCCTCTTCATCAACTTCTCGCCGACAGTTCTCCTCGAGAAGTTTTATGATAGATCCGCGGCTCTTACCTACGTCTTTTCCTTCCATCTGTCCCTTCGGTGGCTCCCACGACTTGTTTTCGTTCTCGCCTCCTGTCCTCTTAACAACAAGGAAACGAGTCTTATCAAAGCGCGCCCCTGCTGCATGTAAAAAACATGCACTGCGCAAATAGACTCTCCACCCTTCTGTAGGATGTTCTACATAAAAGTATCGTTTATGAGGAGCATGTTCCAACTTTGCCGACCCTCGTATGAGTCCAGGTTGGAATACATTCAGGATATCTCCAGGCATGAAGAGATCTCTTCTAATTAAAGCGTGTCTTTTTAGATTGTCTAGGGGTGCGTAAACATCAAAAGATAGGCATATTCGAAGCCGATCGGTGTCAGATCAATGTTATTGTCATATTTCCAGCCTGCTACTTGTGCTGTCTTCACGATTTCCTTGATATCGGGCATCTGTAGGCGATGCCGCTGCCGACGCACCTTCCCATCCTTGAAACGGAAGGTCTCTCGAAATTCCGCTGAGGGATCCTCGAGATCAAAATGCGCCTCATATTCAAACTTATTAAAGGTCACCTTGCTCTTGGTCACGCGCTCCTTGGAGTATTTCTGGAGAGAAAATGCCATCCACGGTGCGGCAGATTCTAGCATCGGGTCAAACTTGTGTTTGTTCACCACTTCAATGGCAAGTTTTCCACCAGGTTTTACCCAGAGGTACAGGTTTCTGAATGCCGCCTCCATGTCCTTCAGGTAGTAAACCGTGAAATAGAACATCGTTGCGTGTGTGATTTCGGCGCCGCCCAAGGCACTCGGGTTCAAGACATCTGCCTCTTTAAGATCAATCCGTTTGCGCTGTTCATCGGTAATCATGGCGGAAGGTATTGTCACTGTCCGTGCCCGCTCAATCATGGCGTGCGATTTATCAATACCAATGATACGACCCGCATTCATCTTCGCCAGCGCCGCGGCAGCAATACCTGTTCCACATCCAACATCAAGAAACGTCATCTTCTCAATGGGATTTCCACCCGCTGTCCAGACGTGGAGCAAGAGACCAATCTCAGCCTGTGTTCTCACGGAACTCTGTACAAGCTGATCATAGACAGAGGCATAAAATGAATCGTAGAGTTCATCGTTATTGAGATATGTCTCGTTTCCGGATTCCTTCGCCACGACGATCTTATCGTCAAATCCTTCTACCGTAAGTGTAGTCTGTCTTTTTTCCATTAGATCGTATGTCACCAATGAAATGTAGTGGAGACATGCGAGAAATAATATGATGAATATGAACCACGAGAACTTCAGTTCCATCTCTATCTTAAGCGGCTTTTTCTCGTGGTTTTCTTACGGTGACCGCCACTTGTGCTTGGTATTCGCCTACATGTCTTGGCTCGCACCTTCTTGCTACAACCACTCTTATGCAAAGACAGATCTCTACATAAGCTGCTGTAGGTTGTCTTATTTAAGAGTTCTAGATCATTCTCGAAGGAACAGCGCAACCGCCACAACGATCTGACCATCTCCTTGCTTGTCTTCTGAGCCTTGAGACCGTGCTTAGTCCAGGAATTGCGCCATTCTTGAAACGGCAGAGCATCAGGCAGAGCCTTCCAGAATCGTACCCAATAGGCGTACCGCTTCTCCGGCTCCAAGAGATTCCACTCGTTCTTCTCCAAATCCGTTTTCAGAGTTTCTAGTGGCGGCGCATCTTGAATGGGAGTACTCTTCTCGCCAGAGAGCGGGTGGCACTTTGCAATCGAGAAGAGAAATTCCCAGCCAGGGAAATCGGTGCGTGTACAGCCACTCTCAAACGTCTCTTGATAGATCTTCTGGACTTTTGAAAACGGCGGATTCGGCGGGATTGACTGTCCCTGTTTTCTGAGCTTCCCATTTACTTTATTGTGAATTTCATACATCCAGCGATCGAAGTGATCCACACCTGACAAAGGAAGTTCCTTGTAATATTTGCTCAAACTGGCACGACAGAATTTACAGGGGAGCACAAAGGGCAGCGTCTCCAAAAACTCATAGAGTTCATTTTCTTCCTGAACTGCACTCGGATCGCGCGAGGTGGCTATTAAATGTAATAATTTCCATCCAGATGGACCCCAATATCGTGTATCCATCGTCCTTCTTACTTTTTGTTAAGATTAATAGTTCTTAACAAAAGAGTATTACATAATTCGTCTAGTCCTTTCCAAATCCACCAAAGGATAAAGGCGCCAGGAACGGACGCACATTCTGGTTGGTCGACTCCTCCGCGACGCACTTGACCTTCGTCGCAGGCGGCGGGCAGACAGGACGCGGGCACGGCGCCGGAGGCGGGCATTTAGGAGCAGGAGGGCACATGACTTCAGGGCAACGAGGGCGCGGGCAGGGCGGGCACTCACCACACTCCTTCTTGCAAGAGCTGTTGTCGATAATCATCGGCTGCGGCTTCGGAATGCTGCTCTTGAGCACATACTTGCTGAGGTCGGCTGACGGCGGGCACTCGGTCTTCAGCATGTACTGGCTCATGTCAGGGCACTGCGGTGGCGGCGGGATCGTGCTCTTGAGGACGTACTTGCTCAGGTCGGGTTCTCTGCACGGCGGGCAAGTGGGGCGCGAATTTGCACCACAGGGGCAAGGGCATGCCTTCTTGCAGTTAGAGCAGTGAGGCATGTGACCACCGTCCTGAAAACCCTCTTTTGTGGCGCATCCAGACCAGTATCCTACAAGAAAGATAAGGGCAGCAACAATTATTAATGTAAACACATTTGCGCGCATAGCACTTCTCTATTATAGGAATCTAATTATGACCGCCAGCCAGCCCATTCCACGGGGGGGCAACCGCAATAGTCTGGGAGACCTGGGTCATAGCTCGCCTGGAGTCGGGTACATACCATTCGCGCATTTCCACGCCAGGAGTAATCACTTCCGACGGAAGAGGTTGATTCTAGACAGCCAAAATCACCAGGATTCAATCCTCTGCTTCTGATCGCCTCACAGATCTTGGTAGACTTTTCCTTCCAGTCATACCCTGAAGTCCGGGAAGATGGATTTGTCGTGGCTTCAAATTCGCCGCGAGCGAAGTTTGAAGGTGATGAGAAGTCACTAATCGTGTTTTTCTTAGCGGCAACAGCACCCGTAGATCCGATAGCATCGCTTATAGATTCGAATGCTCCATCTAGACCTGTGCCCGAGATAGTTGTGGATGCACCTGAGCCACCCGCAGCAGCCTCATTCGGAGAGGTATATTTCAGACCCACATTCCATGAAAGACCCTTTACAACCGTGTCCGCGTATTTATTAAAGAGGTATTGGGTAATCCGTGCACCCGAGATGTCACCCGCCTGATACGCGGGAAAGAGATTCGCAAGTGTCGGCGGCAAGCTATTTTCATGTACAAAGTTTGTCACAGGGCTTGATACGTCGCCCGATTTTGTCAAGAAATCCTTTAGGTCGCTCTTCATGATAGGAATCTGGTCGGGTGTTCTAGCACCTCTATTTACATCGTCAATAATGCCCTTGACTTTCTGTGACATCTTTGTAAGAACATTCACCCGCGCATTCAGAACAGGATCTGTCGTCCCGCTGACAGACATGCGAAGAATCTCTGCCTTGATTTTTGAGAGCGCGTCCTTGAGATCTTGGAGTGTCGCCCGAGCACCAGTATCCTCAAACCCCTCGATCTCACCAATATCGGAATTTACAGAAAGACGATACTTCTTTTGTAAATATGCGAGGTTGGCTCGTATTTCATTGGCACTATCAATGGTCATATCAGAATCAATTCCAGGATTTCTCTTAAGAACGTCGACCTCATCACTCACACGCTGGTAGTCACTGCGGAGTGTAGTGAGTGGAAGCTGGATAGAGGGGTCCGAGTTTTCCTGCAGACCCTTTGCCTCATAATTGATAAATCCAGAGAGAGATTCCTTCAATTCAGCCAAGTTCTTATAGTTTGTCTTTTCCTGGGCAGGATCTCTATAAGGAAGACTGTTGACTTTCGCAAGATCACCAAGAGGCGGTCCATATTCCTTCTCAGCAGGTTCCATGTATGGATCCGGAGATGAGGCATCTATAGATTGAGGTTGGGGCACCTTGTTTGGAATGACAATCTCTGTTTTGAAACCTTCTACCTTGTAGTTGTAGGCTACAACTAAAAGGACGATTACAGCAAGTAGGAATATGTATCCCTTCATCTACCGTTATGAGGGTAATTTATTGTGGTAAGGTGCATCCATAGCAGGGGATGGAATCCTTGCGTATGTAGTCATTCATATTAAAGGGAGCGCCAGAAGACGCCATATTATCGTAGCCGCTGCAACCGCCATCACAACCGGCAGCGCCAGAACCAGCGTCGCAGGCACCAGGGATCGGCTGCGGCGGATGTGTTGTAGAACGATCTATAATCATCTGGCTCATATTGCCTGTGGCGGTCGTCGCCGCCGAGGACCCAGTAGGTCCAGTCCATGTGCCCGAGCCAGTCCACGTGCCTGAGGTGGGTGCTTCTGCAGTGACTGGAGCTGCCGCCGCAGAAGTCACAGTAGCCGCAGAAGGAGGCGCGGCAGTTCCAGGAGCCCCGTTAAAACGTAAGGCATTAAAAAGATCACTGAGTGATAAGGTCACCATATTTCCAGAAGCATCAACTACATTTCCAGAGGCATCTTGGTAACTTTCATTCATGTAATAGATTTGAAGTAAAACAACTACAACTAAAATGCCAATTGCCGTATATATAAAGGCAGACTTCATCTTCTTTTTAATGAGTTAAAAAATTGACCTTCATTGGTGTTTTTTATGATTATTCAAATGTTAAAAGTCAGATATCAAAATGATCAAGTCATTGAAATGGGAATCGATGAGGCAGGTCGTGGCTGTCTCTGGGGTCCTATCTATGCTGCTGCCGTAATCTGGGCACCAGAAGAAGAATGGACTGATGAGCATCGTGAGATTGCACCACAGATCAAAGATAGTAAAAAACTATCAGAAAAAAAGAGAGAACATCTAGCAAGAGCTATTCAGTCACTCGCCCTTGATTTTGGTATTGGTTCCGTCTCAGCCCAGGAAATAGACGAAAATGGAATGTCCTATGCGAATCGTCTCGCGTTTAAGAGAGCTATAGACAGTGCAAGTATTGCGCCTGATCGGCTACTGATTGATGGTATCCTAGCCATCGAAAAGGAGTGGTTAGAAGAGAAGGCGATTACAGAATCAACTCTGATTGTAGACGGAGATGCCAATTACTTGCCTATTGCTGCTGCCTCCATTTTAGCAAAGACTGCCCACGATCAGTGGGTTAAGAATTATCTCTCATCTCACGAAGATCTTGAAGAAAAATACAATCTGTTGTCATGTAAGGGCTATGGAACCGAAAAGCACCGCGCGGGAATTCTTAAATATGGTGCTCAACAGGAACATCGCCGTCTCTTTCTAAGAAAACTATTAAATCAGACTTGTATGATACAAGATGATTAAAGAGTTTTATATTCTAATTTTTTACATCGTCACGTTGTTCTTGCGCGCCTTGCGGGAGCCCTTGCGCTTACGTCCACCCATCATGGTGTTGTTCTTGCGGTGACGGCGCCCACCCATTACGTTGTTCTTGCGGTTCTTGCGGGACATTACGTTGTTCTTGCGGTTCTTGCGGGACATTACGTTGTTCTTGCGGTTCTTGCGGGACATCATATTATTCTTGCGGTTACGACGAGTCATGCCAACCATTTTATATATTCGGTAGTTAGATTTTCTACGCGCCATTTGATTAAAAAGCAGAGCCAAGTCTTCAGCTCTCTCGTTAAAAAGACGCTGACCGGAGACAAAGTGTCCCTCGCCCTCACCGATTGCCAATAGTTTTTGCTTGCCGCCCGGACCTTCTTGATTCTTAAGTTTTGTAATCCATTTTACAGATTCATAAGCAAAGACCTCCTTGTCATTCAAGCCAGTTCTACATAATACGAAGACCGCGGGTGCTCCACCCGCAGGTACAGTGTCAACCGGTGACAGCCGTAGTATTGCTGCAGCATCCTTTTTTCTATGGACCGGGTCACCAAATTCATTATATTCGAGTTGTGTGAGAGGTAGCTTCGGATTACTCGTAGTTGCCATAACATCCAGGTAGGGTACTTCTGTGTACAAGGAGCCGAAGAGATCCCCATGGGGATTTCTTGAAAGTGTTGCACCGACTAAGTATCCGCCCGCCGAACGCCCATAAATAGCTACATGCTGAGGAGCAACCGCTTCACGGCGGCTCGCAGCCACAATGACCGCCTCAAAGTCCTCCACCGATTTCACTTTCTGATCACGCCGCGCCACTTCAGCCCAAGCATCATCGTGGTCTCCTCCGCCTCGTACAAGAGCAAAACATACAGATATGCCACGTCGCAGAAGTGGTAACCAACGACCTGTATTAAGTCCAGTCGGAAGACCATACGCGCCATATCCAATAACAAGAAGACCACGTGGCTTTCCTTTCCCGCCGACAAGGACATAAGGGACTCGTGTGCCATCCTTGCTCTTTGCATAATACATCTTACCATCTGACTCATGAATATCCAAGCTATTGGGCACGCCCGCCCAATCCAAGAACAAATTGGGTTTTACTTCACCCACCAGTGTTCTTGTTTTCCCACGATAATGAATCGTTTTTTTTCCGTAGGCACGTGTTATAAGAATATCATGGCGTAATGAATAATATTCGGGAGTACCATCATGTATCTGAGGAAGCCGAGATCCAATAGGTTCAAAACGAGTGGAACCTGGGCGCCGCCCAAAAAACTGATGTTCTTTTCCATAAAGTCCCACAGGCACAAAACTTTCGTATCCATAGACCTCTTCTAGCCCCTCTGTACCTATATGCCACAGTCGCTGTTTACCTGCCTTGTTAGCCAGCATACATAAACACTTGTTTTGCGCCTTCACAAGAGCAAGATTCCATCGTGCATCTTTCATTTCAAAGAGGACTCGCCGATCTTTACCGGTAGCCGCATCAAGTGAAATTAGCCGGTAATACCATAAACTGTTTTGTGATTCAATACAGTAGACTCTCTTATTAAGAACAGCCACAAAGGGTCCAACGGGGTTTTCATATTTCCAGCTGTTGTCGCCTTCGTGTTTCAACATGTAGACTTCTGCACCTTCACCTTCATCTTCTATGTACCAGATACCCTGTGACGTCGCATCGAGATCAGCAGATCCATGTACCTCACCTGCAGGACCCTGCCATTCATAATGTAGGGTATTTGTAGCCCTGACCTTATATTTGTAGTACATAAATGCGTGTTTTTTCTCCTTTTCAGCTCGCTCGGTCAACTCTTTTTCTATTTGTTTTGCCAGGGGGGCAACCTCTGAGACAGCCGCTAAGGTCAGAGCCTGCTCTTTTTTTACCAAATCACGCCACTTAGTTCCTTTCATAGATTCCATCCATTTGTAAGAATCCATCATGCCTAAACGGCAACCCTATTCTATATGGAGATGCCTTCTCGGAGAACAATCGATATTGTACTTTTGTACAATAAGTCAAATACGTTTGGGCTCGCTAAGGATGTCGAGCAGTTTAAGATAATGATTGCTAAGGCGGGGATGGGCTATAATGTTATAGAGAGAGACCCACTTGAGCCGCCCGTTCACTGCGAGATTGCCATTCATCTTGAAGTTCCCATTTCGGCAATGATGCCGTGGGCTTCTGTAAATTGTCTTCTTGTTAACCCGGAATGGTATTCAGAAGAGTGGGACTGTTACAGTGAGCGAATCGACTACTATTTTGTCCGCGATAGTGACTCACAGAAGAGACTGCAGGCGCGCTTTCCTAGTAAGTCTGTAACCTGCCTGCCTTGGGCTCTTCCTGCCACACGGCAGATAACTGCGCACCCCGAGTCTCTCAGACATAGTGACGGCTTTGCCTGGTTTGTTGGAGGCAGCAAGAATAAGCGCCGCGCCGTTCAGTGGCTCGCGCCGCATTGGAAGGCATCCTACCCCCCTCTCTTTGTCTTCTCAGTAGATCCCATCGATCTATCAGGCGCTACGTGTGCACCGAATGTTACATTCAGAAGTGGCAACCTTGCTGATGAGAACAAGAAGAAGCTGACTGCCTATTTTCCGGCGCAGATCTGTATTAGTGAGGCTGAGGCATTTAGTTATGCCACAGCCGAGGCGGAGGCAAATGGGGCGTTTCTTCTTTTGAATTCACTTCCGGTATACAAGGAAAAGTATAAGGATACATCCTTCATTTCGTGGATTGAGACTCCGACGGTAGTGGATGGCTTGGCTGTTCATGCAACTTTTCAGGAGACTCAGAATCTGGAGAGACAGTTGGATGCGGCTATTCAGGAATTCCTTTCTACCGATTTGGAACTTTGTAGACAATTCCAAAAGGAAATGGCGGGGCGGCAGAGAGAATATTGTCTCAAGCGTTGGGAAATCGGTCTCGAGGTTTGGAAGGAGCTGGATGCCAAGGCAGAAAATACGCGCTTTGCGCAGCTTCCGCCCGTCCTTCTGCCGGAAGATTGTCCGCCGATCAGTGTAGTCACTCTTTTGTACAATCGTCGTCGCTTCTTTGATCTTGCCTGTCACAATATTATGCTCAGTGACTACCCGAAGGACAAGATTGAGTGGATCGTTGTAGAGGACAGTGATGATCCGAATGAGGATGCCAGCGACCGTGTAGTTCAGGTTGGCATGCAGTCTGCGCCGCTCCAGCTCATTTATTGCCCTATCGGGAATAAGACACCGATAGCTGAAAAGAGAAATATGGGTATCGCTCGTGCGACCCATAACATTATTTTGTTTATGGACGATGATGATCATTACCCTGAGACATCCTTCAGACGTCGCGTAGCCTGGCTTACGAAGCATCCTTGGGCTCCCAAAGCCGTAGCATGTACGACGATTGCCTGTTATGACTTGATTCGTGGCGTGAGTGCCGTGAATACTCCGCCACTCGCTCTCGGTTTTGCGAAGCGTATTTCGGAGGCAACCTTGGCATTTTACAAGGATTTCTGGACGGAGCGTAATTTTAACGCGGCAGATTCTATGGGCGAGGGTGAATTCTTTTTACAGGGTCGGGAGTCGCAGTGCTTGGAGCTACCGCCGCAGCAAATGATCGTGGCGTTCAGCCATGGAAAGAATACAAGCGGGCGCCGCATCCCATCGGATGATGCGAAGCCTGGTTGTTTTTGGGCATTTCCCAAGGAGTATTTACAATATATTCACGGACTCGCTGGAATCACGGTGGAGGAAGAGTAAATTCTTACGCGCAGGGAGGCTGTCCCTTGGCGCCGCAGGGGTTGGCAAAGCCAGCCTTCTTCTGGGGGAGAGCGAGGTCGGCAAAGTGCATTACATTGCCGCTGGCGTCAACAAAGCCCTCGAAGACGCGGTACTGGCGCAGAACGGAGAAGAGGATAGCGAAGATAACGGCGTGGACGGCGAGCACGACCATCGGCTTGCCCTTCGGCGGCAGGGTGACCAGTACACCGGGAGAGAGAACTACGAATAAGAGAGTGGGAAGGAAAAAAGGACCGAACATTTGTTTCTACATGGTACTTTTTTTATTTTTACGAGTGCGGCTTTTTCTACCACCAACCTTATTGGCTTTGGCATTTTTTAAGAAGGACGCTGCACCCTCAACGCTTGCTTGCGCCTGCCCTGCTGCCTCTTGCACCTGCCCAACGGCTGCTGTCGCTTGCCCTGCTGCCTGTTCGGCTTGCCCAACGACTGCTTGCGCTTGCTCTGCTGCCTGTTCGGCTTGCGCAACGACTGCTTGCGCTTGCTCTGCTGCCTGTTCGGCTTGTGCAGCAGCCTGTTGAGCCTGATCAGCAGGACCACCAGGTATTATCCCCACATCTGGATCGGCAGCGTCGCCAACTGTATCAGCAATTGACCCCTTCGGAACACCAGCGCACATTTTCTCTTTCGTTTCCGGAATCGTTGGAATATTAAACAATTCAAGAGCAAGGCGCAGTGGAGGAATGAGAAGAAGTGGCTCTATGATTTTCTGGAACTCATCCGAACAAAAAATAGCCGGAACCCGCGCTATCGTTTGAAGACGTTGTATGTCATCTAACGATGGAACCATTCCCTCAGGTACACGCTTGAAACTTACAGTTATACCTGCAGTCTTAGAGACATCTCCAACTTTCGCCTCGAGGTCTTCAATCTGCTTATTAAAGTTTTCCACTTGTTCAGCAGCCTTATCGAGTGCAGTCTGAATGATTTTCTGCATGGAACCTGGGGCAAAGGTACCGAATGCCCAAAGAATGTATCCTGCAACAAAGGACTTTGTACTCTTAAAGATGGCATCTGTGAGATCAGTACGAAGATCGGGTGCTATGAGTAGCCATGCATCACGCAAGATTTTACCTACAATACCAATGTACATGGCATTCTTGCTGTACGCACCAAAGAGACTCAGTACAGCGTGTTTCCATTCGCCCCGAACTAAATCAAGGATCGCAATACCAAAGGATAAGAGAATACGAAAACTGGGCAAATCAAGCATCGGTGTAGAAACCATGATGCGCAAGAGTTCTAGGATGGTATTGATGAGCGGAAACTTCAACTTGGCAGGAATTACATATGGAATTGGCGGCACAAAGGGAATTACACCGACTTGGTCTGTTTCATTAAATGTCTTAATTGCCCCAAGGCTATTTACAATCTCACGCCACTGTGTATCATACGAGTCCAGTTTTGATAGAAGTCCATAGTACATTTTGTCAATGCTTACATCTTCAGGGTTAATTCCCATCTGAGGCAGAGCCTCAGTAGCTCCGCCAGTCTGTCCTTCATATAAAAAAGACTCTAGAAACGGGCGCGCCTTTTCTGCTGCCGCCTCAATCAGATCTGACTCCGAATCAGTAAAAAGCTGGTTTCCATCATTATCTACAAGAGTTTGTGACCAGCCACTAGCACCCCCATGTTGTTTCCAGGCGAGTGCCATAGAAGACATACCTTCAAGTGCCGAATAAATACGGTCGGGAATTTTATCAGCTTCACTGCTAAGAACACCCTCAGTTTCTCTTATTTTTTGTTCAATTTGTTGTTTTCTCTTTTGAGGACTTGACATTTCTTACTAGTTACTCCGTTTTAATTTATTAGGATGAACACATGAGACAACCTTCTCCCTCAGCCTCCTCGTACTCTTTTGCGAGTCTCTCTAGAAGAGCCGCCCGCGCGTTCGGTGCTGGTGCCACAGGCGCAGCCGTCGTCTCATCATCCGATTCTCCGTCCGATTCTGACTCATAGGAATCGTGGTCATCCTCGTGTACTGCGTTCGTGTTTCCACCGTTCTGAACTGCAGATAGGAGACGGGGGTCAATGGTGAACTTCTGTGCTGCAACAGGCGCCTTCGTTCTCAGATAGTAGCAGCCTGTCTTCAGCCCAGATTTCCAAGCATAGAAGTGCATGCTCGTAAGCTTGCTGTACGTCGGGTCGGCAACGAACAGATTCAGGCTCTGGCTCTGGCAGATAAATGCACCGCGAGCAGCCGCCATATCAATAAGTGTCCGCTGCTTCAGCTCCCAGGAAGTCTTATAGATAAGCTGGAGCTCTTCAGGAATGACAGAGATACCCTGGATACTGCCGTTGCGCGCCACGATCTCCTGCTTCATCTGCTCACTCCACAAGCCGAGCTTCATGAGATCATTCATGAGATATTTGTTGATGATGATGAACTCGCCTGCCAGTGTGCGGCGAGTGTACAGATTATTTGTGAATGGCTCGAAGCACTCGTTATAGCCAAGAATCTGGCTCGTCGACGCCGTCGGCATAGGTGCAATCAACAGCGAGTTGCGCAGACCCTTTGAAGCGCGGAGACGCAGGGCAGCCCAGTCGAGTGAGCCATCCAGCTCAGTTATCGGCTTTACAGACCACAGATCAGGCTGGAGAAGCCCCTTGCTGGCAGGTGATCCCGCGAACGATGAGTAAGGACCCTGCTCATCAGCAAGCTCACAGCTCGCCTCAATCGCCGCATAGTACATGTGCTCAAAGATAAGCTGATTGAGCTTCAAAGCGGCGTCAGACTCCCAGGGAAGACCCGCCAGAGCAAAGACATCCGCCAGCCCCGTCACACCCAGACCCACAGGACGGTGGCGCATGTTGCTGCGCTCCGTCTCGGGCGTCGGATAGAAGTTGATATCAATGACACGATTCAGATTGCGAATGGCTGCCTTTGTTGCCGCCCGCATCTTCTCAAAATCGAAGGCACTCTTCTCACCAGTACAGAATGAGGGCAGGGCAAGGGATGCCAAGTTGCACACGGCTGTCTCCTCCGCCGAGGAATACTCAAGGATCTCTGTACAGAGGTTGCTTGACTTGATGGTTCCCACATTCTGCTGGTTTGACTTCTTGTTTGCAGCATCCTTGTACACGAGGTAGGGCGTACCCGTCTCCATCTGCGTATCAAGGACCTGAAACCAGAGCTTCTGCGCTTTGACGACCTTGCGCGCCCGCCCCTCACGTTCATAACGCTCATAGAGCGCCTTGAACTCATCGCCCCAGATATCGGAGAGTCCAGGCGCCTCATCGGGGCAAAACAAAGACCACTCGCCGTCAGCCTCCACGCGCTCCATGAAGAGATCAGGAATCCAGAGTGAATAGAAGAGATCGCGTGCCCGCTCCTCCTCAACACCTGTATTCAGCTTCAGCTTGAGGAAATCCTCTACATCGGCATGCCAAGGCTCCAGGTAAATGGCGAAAGAGCCATTGCGACGACCGCCGCCCTGATCCACATAGCGTGCCGTATTGTTGAACACACGGAGCATCGGTACAAGACCATTACTCAGTCCATTCGTGCCACGGATCAGTGATCCACGTGCACGAATATTGTGCGCGTGGAGACCAATTCCACCCGCGTACTTGCTGATGATGGCGCAGTCGGCGAGGGTCTTGTAGATGCCTGAAATGCTGTCATCCTTCATGGCGAGCAGAAAGCACGACGAGAGCTGCTGGCGCGGTGTGCCAGCATTGAAGAGTGTCGGAGTGGCGTGCGTGAGGAACTTCTGCGATAGCAGATCATAGGTCTCAAAGGCACGCTCCAAGCTGACGCCACCCCAGAGAGCAAGAGATACACGCATCCACATGTGCTGCGGTCTCTCAACCGGCTTCATCTGTGCATCACGCAGCAGATATGACTTCTCCAGGGTCTTGAATCCAAAGTAGTCAAACAGATAGTCCCGATCATAGTTGATGTAGGCATCAATACGCTCACCGTGCTCCGCAACAATCCTTACAAGATCCTCGTGAATGTAACTAATGTTCTCATTTGTCTGCGGCTTCACCTGTGTCGACAGCAACTTCACAATCTCAGAGAAATTGGTACGTGTATTCTTGTGATGATTGCTGATCGCAATACGCGAAGCAAGAGTCGCGTAGTCGGGATGAAGAGTGCTCAGGCTTGCCGAGAGCTGCGCCGTCAGCTCATCGAGTTCGCTTGTCTTAACACCATCAACAATCTGGGCAAGAACCTGCTGTGCAAGAGCATCGGGGTTTACCTGTAGACCACGTGCTGCCTTGCGCACACGACCGAGGACCTTATCAAAAGCCACCGGCTGTGACATACCATTACGCTTTACCACTTGCATACTAAAAGGCATTTTGAGAATATCTGGTTTAAAAAAACCTAGGTGTAAAAAGTGGCTCAATTTTCATTATGTCATGTAATGCCATAATAAAAGTTGTTGTTTGCCCATTTATGACAAGATAAACGGATCCTTTTTTACGTGTTGTTGACACCAATTGACAACTTCTGATCTATTTACAAAAAGTTGATAGGAAGTATAAGCAACAGGATTCAATAATATAAGAGGCGTGTGATGCCAGAATCCGTTTGGTATAGCATACCCCAGTGCCGCACCAAAAACAATAGCACGAGTATTGTTTGCTTGTATGAACTGTATTATAGGTTGATAGTAAGACATTCTACTAGCTACACCTAAAAATTGGCACCCCTGGACGCCCACTGCCAGGCAAACAAAAATAGAAATAAAAAAGAAACACCTCTTAGCTCTGACCTTTGGTCTTCTGTATGCCTTTTCATCCGTTTCAGAAACGTTAGCGATTAAGGCTCTTAACTATGCGCCAGAGCCTATCAGGTTGCCAATCTATACCTCTCTCCTGAGTAATCAACTCTGGATCTTCATGTTTCCGCTTTACATTTACATGTATTTAAATAGGATACCTATTAAGCAAGGCTCAATCAGTAAAAATAGAACAATTGATTATATTACACAATATATTATCCTTGGCTTTCTTACCTTTCTCATCACAATTTTCAGAAATTTCAGTGTAAATGCAATACCAGGTAGTGTATTTCTCTTGCTTATTAGTACAAGTATTGTCTTCAATATGATATTGAGTGTCTTCTGTTTAAAAAAATCATTCAATTACTGGCATGTCGCGGCGGCGGCTCTTTGTCTCTCTTCTGCAACTGTTATTGGCGTAATCTCAGTATTAACCCTAGATGTAAATAGTCCTACTAATTACACAATCGGTATTCCAACGGCGATCGCCTCTGCCTTCTTTGTTGCAGTTATGAATGTTGCGCAAGAATATATACAGCCATTCTGGGATGATTTTACATTTCGGGCAATTGAAATGGCAGTTTGTACAAGTATAATTGCGTCGGTACTCACAGTTGTAGTTGGTGTCTTTGTAATCAATGAAATTGTTATGTGGTCTCAGGTACTGCCTGCAGCGACTAGGAACAATTATTCACTAATCCTTGTAATTTGTGTTAGTGTGACTCTCCCAATTATAAAACATATTATTCGTAGCAGTAAATATTCCACGATTCAATATTCAAATGCCTTCTTCTTTGAATTTGTACAGTCATCGACGGCACTTTTGGGTTCTCTAGCCAATATCCTAGCTTTCGGAGAACCGTGGGGGGATGGCTATATTGCGGCGATTGTTCTCATGACGCTCAGTTATGCTGTTTACATAAAGGCAAAAAACGAATCAAAGAAAGCGACGGCTGCATCCCAACAAAAAACGATCATTGTTATAAATAATCCTCTCGAACTAGAGCCGACTGTAGTGAAAGGCTGGAAGTAAAAGATTTACACATGAATAATATAGGCGGGAACAGTTCGTTTACCTTCTAGATATGTTGCGACAAGACGATGCGCACCATCTAATAAAATATAGTGCCCTTTTTGTTTCGCAATCCAGACAGGTTCCACTTCACCCTCACCGCGAATCTGTTTTCTATGGTATCTAACTGATGTAAGATCATTGTCTCCACGCGGTCTATCATGAGCAGGATAGGAATTCTTTGAAAGACGATCGGGGTTAAAATTGTCTAAGTTGCGCGCAGCCGATAGAGTAAATCGCATAAAGTCTATGTTTGACATATGAGCTGTAGTCGCCGCTTTTCTAGATGAAAAAAGTTTAAGTTTTACACTTGTTTCAATAGAATCTTTTAGTGACTGTATGAAGTCCATCCTTACTTTATCTATCTATTTTGCACCGATACCAGCCTGCTTCAGCAACTTTTTTTGCGTGAGAATGCGGCTGCTGATGCTCATTGTCTCCAGCTCCTGGAGCAGCAGCTTGTAGGCATACGGAATCTCAATCGCGCTGAAATTCGTCGTATTCCCGCAGCCCTTACAGAGCCAGATACCCTCCTTCGGATTCGCGATGGCAATCAAGCCGCAGTCGCGACAAGACCAGCACCTGAACAAGTCAGAGCACTCCATGAAGCGCTCCTTGGTGAACTCCGTGATGCCGTGCGCCGCGACGCAATCACGCTCCATCTCGCCAAAGCGGAGACCACCCTCACGTGCGCGCCCCTCAGCCGGCTGTCTCGTCAGCATAACCAGCGGACCGGATGCGCGGCTATGGAGCTTATCTGCCGAGCAGTGCCGCAGTCTCTGATAGTAGCAGGGACCGATGAAGATGCTCGTGTTCATCTGACGCCCCGTGAAGCCGTTGTACAGGACCTCATTACCGTGCGGCTCCATCGCTAGCTTATCACGCAAGAACGCCTCCAGGTTATCCAGCGTGACATTGTTGAACGGAGTGCCATCGCCGAGCGCACCCACCTTACAGCCGACCTTGCTGAATAGTGTCTCCATCAGCTGCGCAATCGTCATGCGCGACGGAATGCAGTGCGGATTAATGATGATATCGGGAATCAAGCCATTTGCAGTCTGCGGCATATCCTCCGCATTCAGAATCATTCCGCACGTGCCCTTCTGTCCGTGGCGAGAGCTAAACTTATCACCAATCTCAGGAATGCGGTCCTGGCGAACACGAATCTTCACGAATGAATAACCCTCGCCGTTCCTGTTCTTGAAGATGCGATCTACATAGCCGAACTCGTTGTTGCGCATAGGGCGCGACACATCGCGGTACTTCTTCGTGCCGGCAGGAATAACCATGCCCGTCGGAACACGAAGAGGCACGACCTTACCGATCAAGATATCATCCGATCCAACGAAGGCGTTCTCAGGTACAAAGCCATCGGGACCGAGCTTGCCATAATTTGCATTCTTTACATGTTTCGTGTACAGGGGATCAGGCTTATCGAAGCGCTCCTCCTCACCGCTGCTCTGATTCTTTCGCTCCTCGTCCTTGTATGTTCTGTAGAAGATAGAGCGGAATAGACCGCGCTCAATCGAGCCGCGATTGATCATGATAGAATCCTCCTGATTGTAGCCCGTGTAAGTCATGATGGCTACAATGATGTTCTGACCCGATGGCATATCCTGTACACCATAGAACTTGCTCATGTAGGAAGAGACCATGGGAATCTGCGGGTAGCTCAAAAGGTGCGCCATGGCATCAAAACGTTCCTGGAAATTCAGTGCGTACATGCCCATCGCCTGCTTACCCATGGCACACTGATACGAATTTCTGGGCGACTGATTGTGATCAGGGAATGGGATATTGCTCGCCAGTGTACCGAGAACAGTGCAGGGGTGAAGCTCGCAGTGTGTGTAGCTCCTGTCCTGAAGAGTCTTATCAGGCGTCATGGCAATGTACGATGTCTCTGTCTCACCAGGATCAATGTACTCAATCAGGTGGTTGCCCTTCGGGCTCTCCCACAGGATAATACTCTCCCAGTTCTTGAGACCCATGATCTGACGGTACAGATTGCCTGTCTTATCCTCCAGAATCTCTCTCGCCGCAGGGGCATAATACAAAGGACGCAGCATACGACCTGCCTCTGTGCTGATCCAGATCTCCTTGAGAGATCGCTTCCACACAATGCAGGTGTGAATGTGAATCTGCGCGCTCCGCTTCGCCGCCTGCAGCTTCTCAACGACACCTGTCGTCTCGCCGTTAGGAATCATGCCGAGCCACGCACCATTTACAAAGAGGCGCGTTTCAGAGAACTTTAGGGCGGGGCTGCACTCCTTGAGAGGACACAGGACCTTGAGCTGCTTGATGAAGTCCTTTACGATGCCAGGATTGCTGTAGATACTGACGAGTGAGGTGCTGCTCATGTTCTTTACGACACCTACACTGTGTCCCTCTGGAGTCTCGCTCGGGCAAATGAACCCCCACTGCGTGTTGTGGAGCTTACGTGGAGGAATGAGCTTACCCGTCTTCTCAATGGGCGTGCTGATGCGGCGCAAGTGTGAGATGCCCGAAATGAAATTCAGGCGGTTCATAACCTGTGACACGCCGATCTTTGTCGGTCCACCAATCTTGGCGCTGCCGAAATTACCCGTGGCAAGACTTGTCTTCAGACCAATCTCTACAATTGTGCTCTTGATCACCTTGTTGATGTTGCTGGGATTCAGAATCTCATCGAAGTTGCCAGACGCCTTCCAGGAGCCATTATGGATCTCCTTGTTCAGAGAGGCGCGGATATCCTTGACCATCTTCGTGGCAAAGTAGCTGCGGAACAAGTTCGCAAGGAGAAAGCCAGGGAGATCTACACGCTTATTCGGGTAGCCATCACGGTCATCCTTCGGAATGCGCCCACAAGAAACCCAGAGAACCTTGCGCGTCATGTGACCGAGGAAACACGCCTTCGCATACATGCTGTCATCGGTGATGCCAACGTGAGGGAAGAGCTCAATGTTGAGAATGTCCTGGATGCGGAGCGGCTTCTGCGACTTGGACGACCAGGACTGAATGTGCTGGGCGAGCCAATTCTGGGCAAGTTCCTGGTTGAAGATATCAGCCGCCTCACTGATGCTCTCAAAGATGATACTATCGAAGGCACTTTCACCCTCGGGACCGAGAATCAGGTCGCAGATATCATGATCGGACTCAATACCGAGCGCGCGAAAGAGAATCCAGAGGGGAATATCTGTCTTGATGCGCGGCATGGTCGCCTTCAATAAGTGAATCTGCTGATTCTTCGGATGGTAGACCATCTTTACCGCGTTGTTCTTCGGAACCTGATCGTTATCAGGACCAATGCTCTTGACCTCAATCACCTCGAATTCCTTGCCAGGATTGCGGTTATTGCGGAAGACAAAGGGGCGGTTCTCACTCATTCGCTCCTGGCTAATGATGACGCGCTCACCACCCTGGACGATGAAATAGCCACCGAGATCATAGAAACACTCACCGAGCTGTGACGGGTGAATGTGCTTCTGATCATGTAGAAGACAGTACTTGCTACCGACCATCACAGGGATCTTACCAAGATGCACATTCGGAAAGACACGCTTCCTGGTCGTGACTTCGCCGCCCTTCGTGTTGTCAATCAAGCTGGTATTGACGTGTACATCTACAAAGAGAGGCGCGGCATAGGTGAGGTTCCGCATGCGGGCATCATTGGGCATCATGGGGAGAACCGCGCCATTGTTCTCAAAGATGGTCGGCTTTCGCAGAGAGGGATTCTGGAACTCGATTTGTACTTCGTACTCGCGCTTCACAGCAACTGCTGCTGCCACAGGTGAACCAATAATGATGTCGCCAGAGCTTACAGGATTCTGCATGAGGGCATTCGCCGCAGTTGTGGAAAGACCGGTGGCTGAGGCGAGAGCAGAACGAGGACCACTCAGAGGAGTCTCAGGGCTTCCACGGACAGTAATAGGATTTACCATGGTAACAATTTCAGGAATATCAACATCCATGAAATGGTTAAACGATTCAATCTGATGGCTGATCGTCTGGCGTCCATTAGACTGTTGGAAATAACTACTGAGAATATGACGATGTGAAGGAAACATTGCTTGTTCCTTTGAACTCTGCGAATTCCCATCAATTTTTAAATGTGACATTTCGCCCGAAGTTCTAAAATACTTTGTTCGTATTGTTTAGATTCATGTCTGCTGATCCAAATATTAAAAGTTTTACTCTTGTGGGTGGAAAATCGGAACTTGATGCACTGTCAACTGGAACTGGGGGAAAAAGGGGCGGCAGCCGCAAGCGTCAAAGTGGCGGCACAGACTCAGGTCCGTCAAATGTACCACCCGGTCCTTCGTACCAGATAACAGCCGCAAATTCCGCGGCGGCGCGGGCTTCTGCTCCGCAGGTAATGCCTCAAGCCCCTTTACAAGCACCTGCTCCTGCGCAGCAGCAGCAGCTCGGTGGCTACCAAAAGAATGTAAAGGTGGTTCTTACTCCGAAGAAGAAGACTAACAAGGTAGTTCTTGATGCACCTAAAAAGAAGAAGGTCCCGATTACTCTTGCCACGACCCAATCGAAAACGCGTAAGGTTGCCAAGAAAATCAAAATGAATATTTCGAACATGAGTAAGCGCATGACACGCGCCAACGAAATTCGCAAGGAATCTAAGACACTCGACATTGAGAAAATCAAGGCTGCACTAAAGAGTTCAGGCTTGATCAAGGAATCAACAAAGGCACCTGATGCGATTTTAAGATCAATGTACACTGACTTCCATTTGCTGAAGAACAAGGCGCTGTGAAACAAGGGCTGTAAGGCGTAAAAATTGAGCAGAAGAAAGAAAGATGAATAAGAGAAAAACATGGATCTCTTAGATTTTTTCAAACGAGTGGGTAAGGGTGACGAGACAACTGTCCTAACACCCTCGCTACCCTATGAGCTGACAAACTATTTCTTCTTGAAAGGCTCAAAAGCCACCTGTAAGGATCCTTCCCTCATGCAATTTGATGGCGCGTCGGATCCGAATCCTGGGCAGTCCTGTGGCGCAGCAGTTCTATATAAAACCAGCAGCAATACAAGCGATATTCTGGCTGAGGGAGGCTTATACCTTCCACTCGCTACAAATAATGTCGCAGAATACACGGGGCTTATTTATGGATTAGAGCTGGCTAAGAAAAAAGGTGTCAAAGCCCTCCTTATAGAAGGTGATTCTAATCTTGTAGTTATGCAAATGTCAAAGCGATGGCAAATTAAGGACATGCGGATGAGGACTCTCTGGGAAAAGGCACAGGATCATCTGAAATACTTTGACTTCGTGGCAATTCGCCACGTGTACCGTGATTCAAATCAGAAGGCGGATGCCTTATCAAAAGAGGGTCTAAGACGCAGACTACATTTTGAGCGCGCCTAGGAAAGTGTCTTAATTGAGATCCCGTGAATTTTTGTTACTTCAATTGTTCCTGGTTTAGTCTGAATTCCTTTACCTTCTAAGGCTGCCCAGCTGAAAAGGTCTCCTCGTTTCTGATTTGGAATGATAAGATCTACATATTCGCGATTCGCCACACCTAGACATATCAGGGTACATACACCATGGTCACGTGATATTTGTCTTCCAGATGCTATAATTCCTCTGAAATTGACCATTCGACGATTATCAAGACGAAGTTGACTCTCATACGTCACACCGCATCTTGGTAAGAACTCTTCAGTTGTCCAGTAGCCAAGTTTCTTAAATTCTTCCGTGGGCGTCGGCTGCTTCAAAAGTTGTTGTTCCTGTGTTTTGACGGGTTTTAGGAAAGCCTTGCCTTCTCGTATTCCGAGAATATAAGGAGGGGGTTCTCTAGTAAGAAGAAGACCCGCACAGCGCGCTTCACGATAATGTACCCATCGGCGGTATTCTGAATTACAATGATTTAGCGCCGAACACCAGAATTCATGAGGGCGATGTGCCTTCCAGTAGCCAAGAGCCCATACTAATTGGGCATATGAGACTGCGTGACTTTTGCAGAAACTGTAATAAATAAGTTGGTTCAAATCATCAACCACCCTATTTATTTTTTCTTGACTGTATCCTTTTGCCGCCATTTCTTTCTTAAATTCCAGTTTTAGAAGAGGATTTCCTTTGGCGAAGGCTTTTCTCCAGCGGTCTGCAGCAGCCGAATCGCACTTAAGAATATAGCGTATTTTGTGAATGGCATCATCATCAAACACAATAGGCGTTTCAAGAGGTGTATTATCTTTAGAATCCAATAGTCTCCATTTTTCTAAGAATTCTTGTTTTCTACCTTCAGCTGCTGCGGCAGGTCGAATAAGTGCCAAGGCAACAGCGATATCCCCAACTCCTTCAGGTTTCATTTGCATGAAGAGTTTTCTCATCCCGCGACTCTCACCGAGGGTTATGCCAATATTCCAACCACGAGCAAAGATACGTTCAGTTTGCGCATCACGACTGGGATATTTCATTAGAGAACGTTCGGGGCAAATATCGGCTAATTGTGCCAGACCACGATTACTTAGCAAGTCAATCTTAATATGCCCTTGATTTTCGGTATCATCCTTATTCAAATTAATTTGGAAGAGAGGACAGCCATCCGCTTCGATTTCTTTGAGTCGCAGTTCTTCTGGCACCTCACCTTGTTCTTCAAAGATTACAATGCCACCACAATGTTTACTATAATTCTTTAAGGTGCCTTGTCTGTCCTTTTTAATCATAGCGAATTCTTTCAGTTCTTCCGCATTCAAGAATTTTTCCGGTTTTGCGCCACGGCGATTTACAGCTGTAGGAATAGGTTTGTTGTGTTCTTTTAGAACATCTTTTATACTTTGTCTTGTGTTTACCTTTTCAGTCCATAGGTTATAATTGGAAACACGACCAACTTGATTAGGAAACTGTTTTGATATAAGACCATAAATCTCTTCACGGCGGTTGTAGGGTACATCAATATCTATATCAGGCATATCCTTTCGTAAATCATTCATAAATCTGGCTAATTCAATTCCATTCTTAATGGGGTCAACATGTGTAATTCCTAGAAGATATGTAACTAAAGATGAACCGGCTGAACCACGGATAATATGTGGCACATGCCCTAAGGACTTTACAATTTCCAAGACTGTTCTTACTTGAATGAAAACAGGGACGAAGCGATTCTTGTCTATTAATGCATATTCCTCTTCTAATTGATTTTGGTATCGAGGATCATCAGGTATGGCGCGTATGAAAAGAGGTTCTAGAGCTTCTTTTGCCCGCTGATGTGTGTGAGGTTTGGGCGTCACTTTATTGATTTTTGGTACTATTTGAAAAAAGCCATCTAAGGTGCTTTGTATCATGCTCTTGTTTTAAATAAATGTATCTGTCAATTTTTAGACCGGTTGGCATTTTAAACGGGCAGTTAGACATAATTAATTTCTAAACTATGAATATAAAAATGGAGCAACACTGGATGATGGTATTACACTCAGTAGTAATTGGAATTATAATATGCGTATTTATGATA